>ENA-OWPN01000026-OWPN01000026.1-human-gut-metagenome-genome-assembly--contig:-NODE-26-length-242765-cov-7.421289_pt1 | contig 242765 bp, 199 predicted proteins | sample MGYA00248266_ERZ651850 | MGnify/ENA primary metagenome ERZ651850 (study PRJEB26924, sample SAMEA4378296) | human gut metagenome | biome: human gut; feature: human-associated habitat; material: faeces... | reverse complement strand
CGGTGTGGAGTGGGGGAAAATCCGGCGATAACTTCAAAGGATTACCTATCACTATAAGCAGAAAAACTCTATTATACAGCATTGATTGCATACATCTGGTACGAAGCACCGGAGGAAGAACAGAATTTCGCCATGCTGATTGATATGATTGATGCAAGTGAAGCAAGAGAGGACGATGAAAACTTCAAAAATGCTGTTGATCTGCTCTTTGAGGAGCTGGAGGAAAAAGACCCGAACCATTTTGCTGTAAGGCAGTATAAGAAATATAAGCTGGCGGCAGGAAAAACAGCGAAGTCGATTCTGATTAGCTGCGGTGCAAGGTTAGCACCATTTGACATCAAAGAGCTGCGTGACCTGATGGAATATGATGAACTGGAACTTGACACGCTGGGCGAGGAAAAAACAGCGTTGTTCGTTATTATCTCTGATACAGATGCTACCTTTAATTTTGTGGTATCTATCATGTATTCACAGCTCTTTAACCTGCTTTGCGACAAGGCAGATGATGTTTATAACGGAAGGCTCCCGGTTCATGTGCGTATGCTCCTTGATGAGTTTGCGAACATCGGGCAGATTCCACAGTTTGAGAAGCTGATTGCTACAATCCGTAGCCGGGAAATATCAGCTTCTATTATTTTGCAGTCAAAATCACAGCTCAAAGCGATTTACAGGGACAATGCCGATACCATAGAGGGCAACTGTGACACTACGCTGTTTCTCGGAGGAAAGGAAAAGACCACCTTAAAGGAATTAGCAGAGGTATTGGGGAAAGAAACCATTGACCTGTACAACACCTCGGATACGAGGGGAACGAGCCAGTCCTACGGTCTGAATTACCAAAAGACCGGAAAGGAACTGATGAGCCAAGATGAGATTGCTGTCATGGATGGTGGGAAATGTATTATGCAGCTTAGAGGTGTCAGGCCATTTTTCTCGGACAAATTCGATATAACGAAGCACAAGCGGTACAAGGAGCTGTCCGACTATGACAAGAAAAATGCCTTTGATATGGAGCAGTATGTGAAGCATCTGCACCACATGAAGGTCACGGAAAAGACAAAGGTGGACGAAGCCTTTGACTGCGGGGAACTTTCCCCGGATACAACTGAATAGGAACATTTGGACACGATGTCCAGAAATACGGGGAGTTTTGTAGGGAGAATACAATGCTCCTTATTTTTTGCACAAAATTATATCTTAGGAAAGAAAGAGGTAAACAATATGTCATTTTTTACAACAGCAGTAACCGGATTAAAAACAGTCGTAACCGCAATCGGAGCAGGTGTGGCAGTATGGGGCGTAATCAACTTATTGGAAGGTTACGGAAATGATAATCCAGGTGCAAAATCACAGGGAATCAAGCAACTTATGAGTGGAGGTGGCATTGTCATTGTGGCACAGACGGTAATTCCACAGCTTACAAGCCTGTTCTCATAATTCATGGGTGCGATTCTTGACAAGATAACTGAATTTATAAAGGAAATGCTGCAAGGGTGGGTTTTGGACAACCTCTCCACGATGTTTACGGACGTGAATGATAAGGTCGGGACAATCGCCGGAGAGGTTGGGAAAACACCCAGCACATGGAACTCCGGCATTTTTTCTATGGTGGAGAGCCTGTCGGAAAATGTGATGATACCCATAGCCGGCATGATTATCAGTGCCATACTCTGCTATGAGCTGATCACGATGGTCATGGATAAGAACAATATGCATGAAGTAGGAAGCGAGTTCTTTTTTCGTTACCTTATCAAAGCCTGTATCGCTGTGCTGCTTCTTAGCTACACCTTTGACATCACAATGGCGATTTTTGATGTGGGAAACCATATCGTGACCAGAGCAGGCGGTATTGTTTCGGGTTCCACTACCATTGATGTGACGGATACCCTTAAAACCATGTTTGACAGTCAGATTGATACAATGGGCATTGGCGAGCTGATCGGGCTTGGTATCGAAACCATGATTGTCAGCTTATGTATGAAAATCATCTCCCTGCTCATTACCGTCATGCTTTTCGGGAGAATGATTGAAATCTACCTTTATATTTCAGTAGCTCCGGTTCCCTTTGCCACATTCAGCAACCGGGAATGGGGCGGTATCGGAAACAATTATATCAAGGGGTTGTGTTCACTGGCGTTTCAGGGATTTTTCATTATGGTATGCGTGGCAATCTATGCGGTGCTGGTATCCGGCATTGCGGTTGCAGACAATCTGCACACAGCACTGTGGTCGGTGGCAGCTTATACCGTTGTCCTGTGCTTCAGCCTGTTCAAGACAGGTTCCCTTGCGAAATCAATCTGGAATGCCCATTAGAACACATTTCAAGGAAAGGAGGGAACAGCCGGGGCTTGCAGTATCAGTTCCGGCTGTGATGTTATGGCAATATCCGTAGCAGTGCCAAAGAATTTAAGCGGCATAAAGACAAAAGTAGCATTAAATCTGACGAAACGCCAGCTTATCTGCTTCAGCGGTGCAGGTGCGGTGGGGATTCCCTTTTACATATTTACAAAGGGGATCATCGGCACACAGGCATCGGCACTTTTGATGGTAGCGGTCATGCTGCCTTTTTTCTTTCTGGCAATGTATGAAAGGGACGGATTTCCGGCAGAGAAGATTCTGTATTTTATGATAAGGCAGAAATTCCTCACACCGGGGATTCGTCCCTACAAATCAGAAAATATTTACAGAAGATTAGAAGAAACAGAGCGTATAAAAGAGGAGGTGCGTGAACTTGAAGAAAAAGCAGGCGGCAGAAAAGCCGGACAGACATAAGAAAAAAGGGAAATCGAAGCCGGGGCTGACATTTGCGGAGCGGAGAAGTCTTGCGGAGTTAAAGCACAGACTTGCCGGAACGAATAAAAACGCAGAAAAGCCCACCACAGCACAGAAGACCATTACATTTCAGAAAATGTACCGGGACGGTATCTGTCAGGTCACTTCTGGCTTTTATACAAAAATGGTGGAGTTTTACGATATAAACTATGATCTGCTGGAAGTTGAGGACAAAGGGGAAATACTGGAGGAATACAGCAGGCTGATTAACTATTTTGACCCGTCCATTAAATTTGAATTGTTTTTGTTTAACAGACAGGTCAACGAGCAGACCTTAATCGACCAGTTTGATATTCCCCTGCAGGGCGATGATTTTGATGATATTCGTGAGGAATACACGCAGATGTTAAAGAAACAGGCTGCAAAGGGAAACAACGGTATTATCAAATCCAAATATCTGATTTTCGGGATTGAGAGCAAAGGCTTTAAGGAAGCGAGGTCAAAACTTACCAACATCGAAGCCGATGTGATTAAAAACTTCACAAATCTTGGCACATATGCCAAGAGCCTTGACGGAAAGGAACGTCTGCGTATCCTGCATGAGTATTTTAACCAGGATACAATGGAGCCTTTCCGTTTTTCATTTAAAGAACTGGCGGAGTCCGGCAAAAGCGTGAAAGATTATGTTGCCCCACCGGGTTTTGATTTCCGCTATCCCAGCCGATTTAAGGCAGGGAAGATGTATGGCAGCGTTCATTATCTGGATATTATTGCCCCCAAATTTGATGATGAGCTGTTAAAAAAGCTTCTTGATCTGGATGCGAACCTTACCATTACCATGCATATGCAGACAATGGACCCGGTCAAGGCTATCAAGATGTTAAAGGGAGCATTGACGAATATCCAGAAAATGAAGATTGAGGAGCAGAAAAAGGCGGTAAGGTCAGGGTACGACATGGATATTCTTCCCACGGACATTATCACTTATGAAAAAGATACCCTCGACCTTTTGGACGATTTAAACAGCAGCAATCAGAAAATGGTCAAAATGACATTTCTCCTGACCTGCTATGGCAGAAACAAGCGGGAGCTGGAAAATATCACACAGAGGGTGTCCGGCATTATCCAACAGGCAAACTGCAATCTCAGATGTATGCAGTATTTACAGGAGCAGGGACTGATGGCATCGGCACCAATCGGATGCAACGATACGGGAATTGAACGGGATTTGACAACAAAGAGTACCGCTATCTTAGTACCGTTCTGTACGCAGGAATTATTTATGCCAGCTCCGGCTATTTATTATGGTTTAAATGCCCTTTCCAACAACATGATTATGGCAGACCGGAAGCGGCTTCGTACACCAAATGGTGTGATTCTTGGTACGCCGGGAAGTGGTAAATCTTTTAGTGCAAAGCGTGAGATTCTATCCTGCTTCCTGATGACAAAGGATGATATTGTGGTCTGCGATCCGGAGGGCGAATATTTTGCCCTTGTGGGAGCGTTGCACGGACAGGTGGTAAGGCTGGCAACCAATTCCAAAGATTATCTGAATCCGATGGATATTCAGTTGAGCCATAAGGGGGATAAGGAAGCCTTGAAGCTGAAATCCGATTTTGTCATTACCCTTTGTGATTTGATTGCCGGAGGAAAAGACGGTCTGGAAAACGATGAAAAAGGTATCATTGATGAGTGTATCCGCCATATTTATGAAGCCTATTTTGAAAATCTGGTGCCGGAGAATATGCCGATTCTGGAAGATTTGTATAATGCCCTGTTGAAGCACAAGAACAAAAAGGCGGAGCGTATTGCAAACTCCCTTGTCCTGTATGTGCATGGTTCGCAGAATTATTTTAACCACAGGACAAATGTGGACAGTAAAAACCGGATTATGTGTTTTGATATTCGGGATTTGGGAAATCAGCTAAAGGAACTTGGAATGTTAATCGTGCAGGATGCGGTGTGGAATCGGGTATCACAGAACCGGGAACGTAAGATTGCTACCCGCTATTATTGTGATGAGTTCCACCTTTTGCTGAAGGAGAAGCAGACCGCTATTTATTCGGTGGAAATCTGGAAGCGTTTCCGTAAGTGGGGCGGTATTCCTACGGGACTGACGCAGAACGTAGGCGATTTTTTGAAGTCAGAGGAAATCGAGGGAATCCTCGGCAATTCCGATTTTGTATATCTCCTGAATCAAAATGCAAAGGATCAGGCAATCCTTGCGGATAAGCTGGGATTATCAGAAAAACAGCTTGCCCATGTAACCAATTCCGAGCCGGGGTGCGGACTGATTCTGTTTGATAACGTGGTTATTCCGTTCGTGGATAAATATCCGGCAGATACCAAGACCTTTGCGGTTATGAATACCAAACCGGAGGAAAGTGTAAGGCAGGAGGTAAATGAGTAGTGGCGGAGAAAAAGAAGCAGAAATCGGCTGGATTTGCACAGGAAAAAAACACCTTTACCGGAGAAATTCCAAAGAAAGCAAGTGAGGGTAAAAATAAAAAATCCGTAGCATATCAGCCGAGAGATGCAGATACCACTTCTGGACACGATGTCCAGAGGTCGAAAAATACAAAGAAGTATCAGAAAGCAGATGCTTCTGGACAGAATGTCCAAAAGTCCAAGGGAGCAGAAGCCGGAGAGAAGTCCAAACGTGATTTTACACAGCCGGACAGCACTTTTTCGGAGGAAGCAGGAGAGGAACAGGGCAAAAAATATTCCAGCGACGATTACCGCCACAGGGACACCTATCATCCGTCACAGAAAAAGGGCAGGTATCAAAGGCGGGAGATAAAGAGCCGGGAACGAGTGAAGCAATCTGATTTTGAACAGGATTTCCAGACAAAGGACACTACCTTTACCGGAGAGGCGGAACCGGAATTTCATGGGAGTAAAAAGTTAGACCGACTGCAAAAGAAAGCGGAGAAAGCCGGAAAAAAGACGGAAGCTGCAAGGAAGAAGATTCCTAAGAAAACGGAGTATTCTCTGGAGCGTGTTTTTGATGAAAAGACGGGCAGAACAAAATATGTATTGACTTCTGTAAAAAAAGAAAAACCATTCAAATCGGACAGTCCTGTAAAAAGAGCTGCTGGCAAGGTGGGAATGGAATCTTCTAATTTTGCCCACAGTAAGGTTGCCGAAGTGGAGAAAGAAAATTCCGGTGTGGAGGCTGCCCATAAGACGGAGCAGAGCGGGGAAGATGTTTACCGCTTTTTCAAAGGGCATTACAAAGGGAAAACGGAAAGACGGAGAGCGAAAGCTGCAAAGCTGGAGAAAAAGCAGATGCAGAAAGAGGTCAATTTCCGTTATCAGAAGTTCTTGGAAGAAAATCCGGAAATGCAGGAAAAGACCATTCAGAAGCAGTTGCAGAAAAGACTGCAAAAGCAGCGTATCAAACGGGAATATGCAAAAGCAAGACGGGCGGGACAGACAGCGAAAGCCGCAAAGGAAACAGCGGCGAAGTCCGGGAATCTTTTTACAGCGGCAGCCAGAAAGATACAGGAGATTGCATCAAAAAATGTTTCGCTTCTGCTTGCCATAGGAGCCTTTGCGGTGCTTCTTGTGATGATTATGACAGCAGTATCTTCCTGTGGGGCGATGTTTGCCGGAGGAATCAGTACCACGCTGGCAGGAAGTTATATGAGCGTTCCGGCAGAAATAGATGCGGCAGATTTAGCTTTTTCTGAACTGGAAAAAGAATTGCAGGCAGAGATTGATGCCATAGAAACCACTTATCCGGATTATGATGAGTACCGTTATAATCTGGCATCTATCGGGCATGACCCATTTGCACTGATCAGCTATCTGTCGGCAGTCCATACGGAATTTACTGCAAGTGAGGTACAGGCAGAAATAGAATATCTGTTTGATGAAATGTATGAGCTGACACTAAATCCTACAGAGGAAACGAGGACAAGGACGGTAACAAAAACAGGCACTCATACGGTAACAGACCCGGTTACGGGGGAAACAACAGAAGAGGAATACGAGTATGAAGTGGAAGAGGAATATACCGTAACCATTCTGGAAGTGACCTTGACAGCAAAAGATTTAAACGTAGTAGTTGCCGGACGCATGAATGAGGAGCAGAGAGAAATCTATGCTTTTTATAACCAGACCCACGGGCTGACACAGCAGTTTTATAAGCCCCTTGATTTATATTGGTACAACTATGTGAGCAGTTATTATGGCTGGCGTATCAATCCAGTCACAGGGCAGGAACAGTTACATCGGGGCGTAGATATTGCAGTACCTACCGGAACAACCGTATATGCGGCGATGGACGGGACAGTAACTACCGCAACTTATGACAGCTATTACGGAAATTATGTAGTGATTGAAGATGAAAAAGGCTACTGCACAAAATATGCCCACATGGATACCTTAAATGTCCGGGCAGGGCAGAGCGTGACGCATGGAGATGTGATCGGAACAACAGGGAATACGGGAAGCAGTACCGGAAGTCATTTACATATCGAATGTCTGTATCAGGGGGAATATTATAACCCTCTTTTTTATTTTGAAGCAGGCACGGATACGCTGTATGGCGAAACGCCGGGCAGCGGAAGCGGCGGAGGAAATGTGATACCGCCGGATTCCTATGACGATGCAACCGTGCAGGCACTTATGGAAGAAGCGGCGAGATATTTAGGCTATCCCTATGTATGGGGAGGCTCCAGTCCGTCCACCAGCTTTGACTGTTCCGGTTTTGTCTGCTGGGTATTTACAAACAGCGGTGTCCATAACCTGCCACGAACCACAGCACATGGCATTTATAACCAGTGTACGCCTGTGTCGGCGGCAGATGCAAAGGCGGGGGATATTATCTTTTTTACAGGTACATACAATTCGGGCGTACCAGTCAGCCATGTGGGGATTTACTGCGGAAACGGGGTCATGATTCATTGCGGAGATCCAATCAGTTACGCTTCAATCAATTCGTCCTATTGGCAGAGCCATTTTTATGCGTTTGGAAGATTATCAGGAAATTAAAATAACGGGAAGTGAGGAACGATGACGAAAGAGAGAATTGTAAAGGAGCTTTCCAAAGTCCGGGAACAGCTTGCGGGATTGCAGGCGAGGGAGAGGGACTTGGCGGAACAGCTTCAGATGGCGGAGGATGCGGAGAAGATGAAATTCATTGAAAAGAATAAAATCTCTCTGGATCGGCTGATTCTGTTAAATAAGGTCAGCGAAGAAGAAATTATGCGTCTGCTGAAAGAAAAAGAGCAGAAAGAAGCAGCACAATCAGAAGAAAGGGAGGCTTACAGCCATGAAGAACAGGAAGTTATCATCTAGGGCGGTCATATCTCTGGTATTATCCGCTGTGTTATTTACCATGCCTGCGATGGCATTTTCCGTGAATGGAAACTACGCACTCAGTGCTTTTGCAGAAGAAACAAAAGAAACCGAAGAATCCAAACCGGAGGAGAGTATGGAGCAGACACCCGGCGAAAGTGAAACCGAGGGCAGTACGGAGGAAAATACAGAAAATAGCACCGAGGGAAGCACCGAAGAAACTACGGAAGGTAGTACGGAGGGAAGCACCGAAGAAAATACAGAAGACAGTACCGACGAAAGCACCGGGGATGGCACTGTATCGGGAAATGATAAGCCGGAGCCTGTATGCAACTGCGAAGATCAATGCGGTGCGTATGAGTATGATAAAAACTGTCCGGTCTGTGTTACAGATTATAAGCTCTGTGCCTATAAAAAACCGAATGTCAGTATCAAGATCAGACAGCCGGAGGAGTGGCATAATGACGCTGTTTCCGTTTCTTTCAGTGTAAAAGATACCGCAGATACGGGAAATTTTGAAATCGCAAAAATAGAGGCAAAGGTAGGGCAGAATGGAAGCTGGACAGATGTTACGGAGGAAAAGAAATTAAGGATTTCCGAGAACTGTACCGTGTATGTGCTTGTCACAGACCAGAAAGGCAATACCTATGAGAAGAACCGTGCCATAAAGTGCTTTGATACCGTAAAACCGACTTTAAATGCGGCAGTCAGTGACGGACTTTTAAGCATACAGGTACATGATACGGATTCCGGTGCAAAGGCGGTATATGTCAATGGATATGAGTTTACAGATCTGACGGGCGGCACGTTGAATATCCGCCTCCAGCAGTTTGACGCAGGGTATGAATATTTTACCATTTCTGCAATGGACAATGCCGGAAATATGTCAGAGGTTTATAAGACGAAAAATCCGTACTATAAAGACCCTGCCGATACCAGTGACGGGAATCCGGCGGAGCAGCTCCCGGAGAGTGCGAACCCGACGAAACCGGGGAGTGCTACGGGAACCGTGACGGAGCATACCAAAACAGACAGTAACGGAAATACCACATCACATACAAGTCCTGCCGAACAGAAAAAGCAGGCAATGAAAGAAGCTGCGGAGGCAGAAAGCGGGAAAACAGAAAGTACGGAAAAATCCGGTCAGGGCAAGGAGTTTTATACTATTCAGACCGCCACGGAGAAAGTTTTCTATCTGATTATTGACCGGGACGGAGAGGAAGAAATGGTATATTTTTTGACTGAGGTTACGGAAAATGACCTGTTAAATGCAACTTCCGATAACAGTGAAACCTTGCCGAAAAATTCCGCTGCGTTGGAATCTGCAATTCCGAATGGGGAGAGTGCATTGCCAAACAACAACGGAGAGCAGGCAGATACAGAGGGAAAGGAAACGGAAACAGAAAAAGGTACGGAAGGTGCAGAGAGTACGGGAAATACAGAGGAAACCGAACCGGAGCCGGAAGTGAAAGAAGCACCGAATCCGATGATTTCGTATGTGCTGATTGGTAGTCTTGCCTTAATCGTTATCGGAGCTGCTTATTATTTTAAGGTTGTCCGCAAGAAAAAAGAGGACTTTATCGAGGACGAAGATGAAGATGAGGAAGATAACGAGGAGTATGAAAACGAAGATGAGGAATCGGAGGAAGATACGGAAGAAGATTTCTTTGACGAACAGGAGGAATAAGGTATGCAGTTGGTGGTTACAGAGAAGCCCAGCGTAGCACAGGCAATTTCCCATGTGATCGGGGCGAAAGAGAGAAAAGACGGTTACATGGAGGGAAACGGATTTCTCGTTTCATGGTGTGTAGGACATCTGGTAGAGCTGGCACAGCCGGAGATGTATTCAGAAGCATGGAAAAAATGGAGCTATGAGAGCCTGCCCATGATACCGGAGCAGTGGCAGCATGAAGTGAAAAAGGAAACAGCAACGCAGTATAAAATCTTGAAAAATCTGATGCACGATACAAGAGTTGAAAGTGTGGTGTGTGCCACCGATGCCGGACGGGAGGGAGAACTTATCTTCCGTCTGGTATATGAACAGGCAGGCTGCCGGAAACCAATGAAACGCCTGTGGATTTCATCAATGGAGGAGAGTGCAATCCGTGACGGGTTTGAAAACTTAAAGCCGGGAAGCGATTATGACAGCCTGTACCAGTCTGCACTTTGCAGACAGCAGGCAGATTGGCTGGTGGGATTAAATGGTACGAGATTATTTACTGTACTGTATGGCGGAAAGGTATTAAAGGTGGGCAGAGTACAGACGCCCACCCTTGCCATGCTGGTAGACCGTGAAGTGAAGATTATGAATTTTGAAAAAGAGCAGTATTACATGGCTCATATTCTGATGGATGGGATAGATGCCATGACAGAACGGATTGACGATAAGGCAAGGGCAGAAAGTATTGCTGCAGCGTGTGAAAGTCAGAGTGGAGTGGTTCGTTCCGTTATAAAGGAAAATAAAAGCGTTGCACCACCAAAACTTTATGACCTTACCACGCTTCAGCGGGATGCCAACCGTATCTTTGGTTTTACTGCAAAGCAGACATTGGAGTACACCCAGAGCCTTTATGAGAAAAAGCTGGTCACTTATCCGAGAACGGACAGCCAGTATTTATCCGATGATATGGAAGAAACTGCAAAAGCGGTAATCGGGGCAGTTTATCAGGCGATTCTCTTTGAGGAACAGACCGGAGCAGAGCCGGATATAAAAAGAGTGTTGAACAGTAAAAAAGTGACCGACCACCATGCAATTATTCCCACCATAGAAATTACAAAGACAGACCTTTCCGCTGTGCCGGAGGGAGAAATGAAAATCTTATCCCTTGTCGCTAATCGTCTGTTATGTGCAACCGGGAAAAAGCAGTTGTATGAAACGGTAAAAGCAGAGTTTTCCTGCGGTGGTTACAGCTTTCATGTATCCGGAAAAACGGTTCTGCAGAACGGGTGGAAAGAATTTGAAGCAGCATTGAAACGTACCTACCGGGTAGAAAAAACAGATGAGGATAAGGAAGAGAAGAAACTGCCGGAGCTTTCTGAAGGCATGACGTTTCCAGTTATCCAGACAAAGGTAACAGAGCATTTCACGCAGCCTCCCAAACATTTTACCGAGGACAGCCTGCTTTCTGCGATGGAACGTGCCGGAGCAGAGGATATGGGCGATGAGGTGGAACGCAAAGGACTTGGCACACCTGCCACCAGAGCTGACATTATTGAAAAGCTGGTCAAAGACGGTTTTGTGAAACGGGAGAAAAAGCAGATGCTTCCCACCGAGGACGGGATGAAGCTCATTACTGTTCTGCCGGATATGGTAAAATCCCCGAAGCTTACAGCAGATTGGGAGAATACGCTGACTTTGGTTGAAAAAGGCGAATACACCATGCAGGAGTTCATGGATGGCATTGAAGATATGGTGCGGGAGCTGGTGCAAACCTACCACAGTATCAGTGACGATCAGAAGTCTTTGTTTGGAACGATGCAGGAAGTGCTTGGAAAATGCCCGAAATGCGGCAGCGATGTAGTAAAAGGAAAATTCGGTGCTTACTGCAAACAAAAATGCGGCATGAATGTGGGTAGGGCAATGGGAGCAACGTTTTCCGATACACAGATGAAAAGTCTGCTTGAAGGGAAAAAGACCCTTGTGAGAGGATTAAAAGGGAAAAAGGGAAGCTACGATGCGTACCTGATTCCGGAGGGAATTGAGGATTATTCTTATATCAAAGACGGAAAGGAAATCAAAGGTTCGCAGTACAAATTCAAGATGGAATTTCCACCGAGAAAAAGCAAGTGAAAAGGAGACAGAAAAATGAATACAGAAATGAAAAAGACCGTTGTTTACAGCACCGGAGATAAAATTTTAAACATTATGAAAGAGCAGGATATGGATATTCCAGAACTTTCTTTGCGGTGCGGTGTCAGGGAAGATGTATTGATGGATATTCTGGCAGGTATCCGGGAAGCAGATATAAGTACGCTCTGCAAAATTGCAGACGGACTGGAGATTTGTGTACGGGAGCTTTGCCCTGATGAAGAAAGCTATGTCGTTCCGGTGGAAAAAGATATCCTTGCAAAGCTCATTGTGATCAGCGAGCTGAAGGAGATGGAATTGGAGGAGCTGATTGGCACAATTCTGGAAAACGGTATCGAAGAACACGGTTTTTATGAATAAGGCGGCGGGGGTTATCCCCTCCGTCATTTTGGAGGAATGCTTATGGTAACAAAATATCAGATGATTTCCTATCTGGCGGAGGATACCGCAAAAGAGATAGCGAAAAACGGGCAGGAGTGGACAAGGTATCTGACTACCGCTGCAAGGCTTTATAAATATCCGTTCAATGAACAGATACTTATTTTTGCACAACGACCGGATGCAACAGCCTGTGCGTCCCTTGAACTATGGAATGAGAAGATGAATTGCTGGGTAAACCGTGGAGCAAAGGGAATTGCCCTGCTGGATACGGAAAATTCCTATACAAGATTGAAATATGTTTTCGATGTGTCCGACGTACATAAGGCAAGGCGGATAGGACGTGATCCGAATTTGTGGGAGTTGCGTGAGGAGCATAAAGAAACAGTCCTGGCACAGCTTGAAAAGACATACGGAGAAACGGATAAAAACAGCTCCTTTGAACAGCGGATAATGGAAATATCCAATCGGATTGCTTTGGATTATTATGAAGAACTTCTGCCGGAAATCGAATATGTGAAAGAGGGCAGCTTTTTAGAGGAACTGGACGAGTTAAATGTAGGTGTCAGGCTTCGTGATACGCTTTCTTCCAGTATTGCTTACACCATACTGTCACGATGCGGTGCAGATATGGAACTGTGGAAAGACGAGCAGGGATTTGAATATATCAGCGACTTTAATACGATGAAAACCCTGTCTGTTGTTGGTACAGCCACCACAGATATGTGCAAGCCGCTTTTAATGGAGATAGGCAGAACCATAGGAGCGTATGACCGCCAGATTGCCCGCAGGAAGGCACAGGAAAAAGCTAATGCAGGACGCACACAAACTTCTTTGGAAAATACGGAGAAAGTGCTTGCAAATGAAGCAGATACAGACTATAATGCTTTAAAGCGTGAAAGTGAAAAGGAGCTACAAAACAATCAGGAGATAGAAATACAGAGCAAAAAGGAGGATGCGGCACATGAAACTGACATACGAAAAGAACGGGGATTATCTGATTCCGAACCTGACAGCGAACGAGGAACCGGAGGGAACGCTGACGAAGTACGGTATGATGCGGAAGAACTTCTTACAGGAACACCGGAAAGGGATTTATCAGGGCATGATACTGGCGGGCGAGCTGAAAGCACACTGTCTGGAGATACAGGAGCAGGCAGAGCAGAGAATGGAAGCCCTGAGCGAACAGATGGCGAAAGCAGAGGGAGTGAACGAGGAACTGAAAGCAGCCGATCAGATGAAGTGGGTAGCGAAGATGAACAACATCAGACATTCAGCGGAGGAGATCGTGCTGACGGAACTGATTTACAGTTAGAAAATGACATACAGGAAGAAGAAATACCAGAACCGGATAGTGGAGAACATTCATTATCCGGTTCTTTTTTTCCGAAGCTGTCTGAAACAGAGCAGGGGGAGGACTTACAGCGTGGTATTTTATGCAGTGATGAGTTCCTGAAGCATAAAAGACCGGAAATAGCTGGGTATTTTCAGATAGAGCAGGATGCAAAGATTCAGGCGGATTATCTGAGAAATTCGTTCCGCATGGAAGAATACACCGAGTTCAATATCGGGGAAATGCGGGGCGGCTACCGTGCCGATGAGGACGGTATTACCTTATGGAAAGGCAATTATCTGACCCGTGAAGCGGAAAGCAGGCTGTCATGGGAGGAAGCACGTTTTCTTGTCAATTCCTATATGGAGGACGGAGTATATCTTCTTCCAGGAGAAACCGCAGAGCGGATTGAAACAGCGGGAATGTACCAGCAGCTTGACTTATTTTCCATGTTTACGGAGCAGGCTGGCAATCTTGCCATGAAACAGGCGGAAACAGTGACACCGATACGGTCAGAAACAAAGATACCGCCGGAGCAGATAGCGGATATTCTGCGGAGCGGCGGAGGCAGGGATAACAGCAGAAAGCGTATCTACACCAAATATCAGCAGGGAAAGACACCGGAGGAGATGGCTGCTTTCTTACAGAAAGAGTATGGAACAACCGGAAAGGGCTTTGAATTTGACGGAAAGCAGTTAGCGGTATGGTTCAATGAGGATGGGATGCGTGTCGGATATGGCACATCGACAGAGTGTCCGGTGCTTCAGATGAACTGGCAGGAGGTGGAAGCAAAAATCCGCTCACAGGTAGTAAACGGTACCTATATGGGAGCAAATGAAGCTTATCTGACTGACGAAGCAGAACGTGACCGGATTGCAGGGCATCTCTTTTTCTTTTTCCGGGATGGCATGGGAGAACTGCCGGAGGAGCTTGGGCTAAAAGCAGGAAATTATCCGGAGGCTCATGCAAGAATGATAGAATACCTTTCTACAAAAGAAGGAGTTGAGCTTGTGGCTTCCCACATGGATCAGGCACTTCATCAGCTTGAAACCGGAGAGAAAAAGCTACGTTTCCGTTCAGTTATGCCAAAAGAGGAGCTGCGGGAGGAACTTGACAATCTGCTGATAGAAAAACAAATCTTTCCAACCGCAGACCATGTGGAAATAAAAAGGGAGGATTTTATTACTCAGGACGAGATAGACCATAATCTTGGCAGGGGAAGTGGATATTCACATGGTTCTTTCCGCATCTATGATTATTTTCAGGAAAAGCATGACAGCAAAGAAGCAGCGGAATTTCTGAAAAAAGAATATGGCATTGGAGGCGGCTCTCATGCACTTGCCGGAGCAGACCATAGCTGGCAAGACCACAACTTTAAAGGGATTGAATTAAAAAAGGGAAATATCTGCGAACCTTATGCGAAAGTGCTGCTGTCTTGGAAAGTAGTCGAAAAGCGTATCCGAAAGCTGGTGGCGGAAGATAAGTATTTATCTCCGGCAGGGAAAGAAGCCTATGCCCGGTACAAAGAGGAAGAAGCACAGAAAGCGCTGGAAAAAGCACAGGCGGTAATAGAACGGAAAACGAAGGTTGCCTGTAAAGAAGCCATTGAACGGACGATTTCGGAAAAATTTGACGGGTATCGTCTGCCGAAAGATACACCGGATGAAGTAATCCGAAAATATGGTAGCGAGCGTGTCAGCTATGTACTTGCCAATACTGTCATGCACCTGACGCACGATGGCAGATTTTCTCCCGACAATAAGGCATGGGCAAAAGAAATAGAACCGTATGCCAAGTATGAGAACCGTGATTTGATTGTTTCTTCCCATCCGGCGGTCTTAAATGGATTTATCAATCAGACAAGACGGTATATGGAGCAGGAAAAGGAGATTGCGGCACAGCAGATTACCATTGACGGGCAGTTGTGTTTAAAGATTGATGAATGGAAGTCGGAAGAAAATAACTATGTGCTTGGAAATTCCATGCAGGACAATGCGTTCTTTTACGTACTCATAAACGAAAATGTCCATTTTGAATATGATTACAAACCGAGCAGGGAAGAAATTGAAAACGATTATTTGAATCTCATTGCAATGGAAGATATAGACCGACACGAAGCGGAGGTATTTTCACGCATTGAAGGAACGGAAGATGTAGCGGAAACAGAATCACGATTCTCAGTTGAGGAAACCAGCGATGCCTTTGAGCCGGGACAGGATTTTGCAGTATGGGATCATGGCAGGGAAGATTATTATATAAAAGAGGACGGTACAATTCCCACCTTTGAAACAAAAGAGGAAGCGGAACACTATCTGCAAAGCATGGAACCGGACACTTCTGGACACGATGTCCAAAAGTCAGTGGAAGAACCTGCCATAGAAAAGCCTGTGAAGCAGCCTGCACCAAAGATTGATAAATCCAATGCGGTCAATTTCCACATTACAGACGATGCGTTAGGAGCAGGCAGTGCGAAAGAGAAATTCCGACGAAATATAGAAGCAATCCGTACTTTGGAAAAGGTGGAGAGCGAGAACCGTATCGCCACACGGTCGGAACAGCAGATTTTATCACAGTATGTTGGCTGGGGCGGGCTTGCCGATGCCTTTGATGAAAGCAAATCTGCATGGGCGGGAGAATATCAGCAGTTAAAGGAATTGTTATCGTCGCAGGAGTACGCTTCTGCAAGGGAAAGCACCTTAAATGCCCACTATACCAGTCCTGCCATTATCCGCAGTATTTATGATACCTTAGACCGTATGGGATTTGAAAAGGGGAATGTATTAGAGCCTGCAATGGGTATCGGAAATTTCTTCGGAATGCTGCCGGAGAAGATGCAGGAAAGCCGACTTTATGGTGTGGAGCTGGATGGTATTACGGGCAGGATTGCAAGACAGCTCTATCCGAAAGCGGATATTAAAATATCCGGTTTTGAAAAAACAGACTATCCGAATGATTTTTTTGATGTAGCAGTCGGCAACGTGCCATTCGGACAGTATAAGGTAGCGGATAAACAATATGATAAAAATAATTTCCTGATTCATGATTATTTCTTTGGTGCGACTCGTTCCTAAGTGAAAAGCTTAGGTGCAAATTTTGAAAGGCAGGTGAAACAGAGCATTTGCAAACTAACAATTCGATTGGTGGAATGATGGGGTAACGCCCTGAAACGCCAACCTTAATACTCCGACTGGCTCTGCTCAAAAGGTAGATGTTCAGAAGCTCGGTGAAGTCGGCAGAGAGCTACCGTCTTGCAGTTGTGAAAACAGATGCAACGAAAGCTGTCCAGCGGTGGATGGTGTAGCCTATATGCCGGAGGTCTACAAAATATCTATGGTGAGAATGACTGTAAAAGGTCTGACAAATCCTCGAATGTAAGGGTCTATAAGTAGGCTGTATAGAAATGTGCAGTTATCCAAACGGATAGTATGTGGGGAAAAGTAAGAATCGAAGATATGAAATTCCCTATGCCGTTACAGGCGGTATCAAACATACAGGTTCAGAGAGGACACCTACGGATATATGTATAGATAGAGTTGTTGGAACGAGGAAAGCAGAAAAGCTAACCAAAGGTTAGTTAGCGCAGGAAATCATAACTGCGTGAGTTTTCTGTGAGAGCGATGGCACGACCGTTGATGTTCCTGTAATGGGAACGGAGGAACAGCCATTAGCCGTTTATGATTTTCAAATAATAGCAAAGTAAACATTCACAGCTTCGAGTATGACAAAGAAAATCAAATCCGAAAGGAGGAGATGCCTGTGACAACTATGAAGCAGAAAAAGAACTCAAAAATACGCCATTTGGAGTATTATGACTTGCAAAATACGCTTGACACATTGTACGCCGATAGCGGGCGTGGGAAGATTTTCAATAATCTCATGCCACTCATTGAGAGCGAGGAAAACATTCGCCTTGCTTATCGAAATATAAAACGCAACTTTGGAAGCAATACAAGCGGAGTAGACAGGCTGACGATTAAGGATATTGAAAAAATACCCGAAACGAAGTTTGTTGAAGTTGTGAGAAAGAAACTCCAATGGTATAAACCAAAAGCAGTAAGAAGAGTTGAAATTCCAAAACCGAACGGAAAGTTAAGACCGCTCGGTATCCCTGCAATATGGGATAGGATAGTCCAACAATGTATTCTGCAAATCCTCGAACCTATCTGCGAAGCTAAATTCAGCGACAGAAGCAATGGATTTCGACCTAACAGGTCGGCAGAACACGCTATTGCACAAGCATATGCGCTAATGCAAAAATCCAATCTGCATTTTGTTGTGGACATTGATATTAAAGGATTCTTCGATAATGTCAACCACAGCAAGCTGATAAAGCAGATGTGGAATATGGGAATACAGGACAAAAAGTTGCTATGTGTGATTAAGGAAATGCTAAAGGCTCCGATTATTTTGCCAAACGGCGAAACAATTTACCCACAGAAAGGAACGCCGCAAGGCGGAATCCTATCGCCGCTGCTGTCGAACATTGTCCTTAATGAACTGGACTGGTGGATAGTAAGCCAGTGGGAGAAACAACCTGCCCATAATGTTCGTGACCATATCACGAAAACAGGAGCAATCCACAGAGGGCGAGCCTATGACGCATTTCGTAAATCGGGATTAAAAGAGATGCACATGGTAAGATACGCTGACGATTTTAAGATCTTTTGCTCTACCCGAAAAGATGCCGACAGAGCATACCATGCGACGAAGGCGTGGCTTCAGGAGCGATTGAAGCTGGAAATCAGCGAAGAAAAATCTAAAATTGTTAATCTGAAAAAAGGCTATTCGGAATTTCTTGGGTTTAAGCTCACTCTTATGAAAAAAGGGGCGTCCTATGTTGTCAAATCGCATATATGCGACAAAGCAAAACGCCGAGAAACGGACAAGCTGAAAGGTCAAATCAAAAAGATAGCACATCCCCAAAATGATGAGGAACGAGCTACTCTTATCAACGAATACAATTCCATGATTATGGGTATGCACAACTATTTTCAGATTGCGACCTGTGTGAGTTCGGATTTTGCAGATATGGGGCGAGAAGTTGATGTTGTGAAACTAAGCCAATTAAAGCAAAAGGCACTTTCCGCAAAAGGAGATTACAAAGGATTTTCGTTCATTGAAAAGAAATACGGAAAAAGCAAACAAATCCGATTCTATAGTGGCAAACCTTTGATACCCGTTGCTTATGTTAAGCACAAAAATCCAATGTGGAAGAAAAAATCGGTATGCAAATACACGCCAGAGGGCAGACGAGAAATTCATAAAAATCTTGGCATGGATACCAGAACAATGCTTTTCCTTATGAGAACAAAGGAAGTAGGTCGAAGTGTTGAGTATATGGATAACCGAATTTCTCTCTATGTGGCACAGTACGGAAAATGTGCAATTACAGGGAAAATACTGGAATTACACGAAATTCATTGTCACCACAAAAAGCCTGTCAGTCAAGGGGGAAACGACAGATACGAAAACTTGACTATTTTACACAAGGATATACACCGATTGCTACACGCAACAAAAGAAGAAACAATCAAGGCTTACCTCTCACAACTACAGCTCACCTACAAACAAAAGGCAAAGCTAAACAAGCTACGCCAACTGGCAAATATGCAAGCCATCTAATATTAAAACGAGTTTCTTTACTGCTCGAAAATTGCAAGTTTACTTTAGTTAATACCGAATCATAAACGGTGGAACGCCGTGTGCGGTGAAAGTCGCACGCACGGTGTGGAGCGGGGGAAAATCCGAAGATAACTTCAAAGGATTACTTATCGCTATCAAAGACATTAGATAAAGTCCGTCCCGGCGGTGTGGTTGCTTTTGTTACCAGTAAGGGAACAATGGATAAAAAAAGTCCGGAGGTCAGAAAGTATCTGGCTCAGCGAGCGGAGCTTATGGGGGCGGTCAGACTTCCGAATACAGCATTTAAGGAAAATGCAGGGACAGAAGTCACTTCGGATATTTTGTTTTTTAAGAAGCGTGACCGTGTGATGGACATAGAACCGGATTGGGTACATTTATCAGAAGATGCAAACGGTATCGCCATGAATACCTACTTTGCGGAACACCCGGAAATGATTGTTGGGAAGATGGAAATGGTCAGCGGTCCCTATGGCATGGAAAGCACCTGCCAACCGGATGCTACAAGACTGTTTGCAGAGCAGTTAATGGATGCGGTCAGCCGGATTGACGGGGAAATCGAAGCAGTGGAGACGGACGAGCTTGCGAATGAGCTGGCAGATGCCACCATTCCGGCAGACCCGGACGTAAAGAATTACAGCTACACACTGGTGGAAGATAAGGTATATTACCGTGAAAATTCCATTATGAAGCCTGTGGATATGTCAGAATCCATGCAGGAACGCATAAAAGGCATGGTAGGAATCCGAAACTGTACGCAAGAGCTTATCAATTTGCAGTTGGAAGAATATCCGGATACTGTGATTAAGGAAAAGCAGAAAGAATTGAATACCCTTTATGATACGTTCAGCAGAAAATACGGTTTAATCAATTCCCAGACCAACAAAAGAGCCTTTAATCAGGACAGCAGCTATTGTCTGTTATGTTCTCTGGAAAAGCTGGATGACGAGGGAAATTTCAAAGGCAAAGCGGATATGTTCACGAAACGTACCATTAAGAAAGCGGAAGTGGTTACAAGCGTGGATACAGCAACGGAAGCTCTGGCAGTATCTTTATCAGAAAAAGCAAAAGTTGACCTTTCTTATATGGCGGAGCTGACCGGAAAAGAGATTGATACAATCAAAGAAGAACTGACGGGCATTATCTTTCAGAATCCGGTCACAGACAGGTGGGAAGCAGCGGACGAGTATTTAAGCGGCAATGTCCGGGATAAGTTGCAAACAGCGAAGATTTACGCCGAAAACCACCCGGAATACAACATAAATGTGCAGGCACTTACACAGGTGCAGCCCACAGAACTGGATGCCAGCGAGATTGAGGTGCGTATCGGTGCCACATGGGTTGAACCGAAATATATTGAAGATTTCATGCGTGATGTTTTTGAAACACCGCAGCATCTCTTCAACCGGAATACAATGGGGATTCAGTATTCCGATGTGACAGGACAGTGGAATGTAAAAGGAAAAAGTGCGGATTACGGAAACAGTCTTGTAAATATGACTTATGGTACAAACCGGAGAAATGCTTATCAGATTTTAGAGGATTCTCTGAATTTAAAGGACAGCCGAGTGTACGATACCGTGATAGAGGACGGAAAGGAAACGAGAGTCCTGAATAAAAAGGAAACCATGATTGCCAGTCAGAAACAGGAGGCAGTCCGGGAAGCCTTTAAGAACTGGGTATTTGAAGATCAGGAACGTAGACAGGACTTGGTGGCGAAATATAACAAGCTCTTTAATTCTACCAGACCAAGAGAATATGACGGTTCCCATTTGAAATTCCCTGGCATGACACCGGACATCGACCTTAGACCGCACCAGTTAAATGCGGTGGCACACCAGCTTTACGGGGACAATACCCTGCTTGCTCATTGTGTGGGAGCAGGAAAGACTTTTGAAATGATTGCTGCAGCAATGGAAAGCAAGCGGTTAGGGTTATGCCAAAAGAGCCTGTTCGTTGTTCCCAATCATTTGACGGAACAGTGGGCGAGTGACTTTTTGCGGTTATATCCCGGAGCAAATATTTTAGCGGCAACGAAGAAAGATTTTGAGCCAGCCAACCGGAAGAAATTCTGTTCCAGAATCGCCACCGGAGATTATGATGCTGTCATTATCGGGCATAGCCAGTTTGAAAAAATCCCGTTGTCGCAGGAAAGACAGATAGGCATTATCGAAAGACAGATTGATGAGATTGAGCTTGCCATAGAGCAGGTGAAAGCAGATAACGGGGAGCGTTACACCATTAAGCAGATGGAAAAGTCCAGAAAATCCCTTATGACAAGACTGGAAAAACTCAACGATACTTCCCGGAAAGATAATGTTGTAACCTTTGAGCAGTTAGGTGTGGACAGGCTGTTTGTAGATGAAAGTCACAATTATAAGAACCTTTTTCTATACACGAAAATGCGGAATGTGGCGGGCATTGCACAGACGGAAGCACAGAAGTCCTCCGATATGTTTGCTAAGTGCCAGTACCTTGATGAGCTGACTGGCGGAAAGGGCATTACGTTTGCTACGGGTACGCCGATCAGCAACAGTATGACGGAGCTTTACACCAATATGCGGTATCTTCAGTATGGTACGCTTCAGAAGATGGGATTAGGGCATTTTGACAGTTGGGCAGCTTCTTTTGGAGAAACACAGACCGCCATTGAGCTGGCACCGGAGGGAACAGGATACCGGGCAAAGACAAGATTTGCAAAATTCTTCAATCTGCCGGAGCTGATTGCACTTTTCAAGGAGAGTGCGGATATCCAGACACCGGATATGTTAAAGCTGCCTGTGCCGGAAGCAGAATATGAGAACGTGGTGCTGAAACCCAGCGAATATCAGAAAGAGATGGTAACATCGCTGGCAGATCGGGCGGAGGCAGTGCGTAACAGACTGGTAGAGCCGCATCAGGATAATATGCTCAAGATTGTGCGCTGCTAAGCGCAAAAGTATATCTCCCCCGCAGGGGGACATTATTAAAAGTAAATAATGGGAACAACCAACCTACCTGGAGAGGAAACTCAAAGGGGACAATCGCATGTTGGTAAAGCGGATAAGGAGTTAATCGCAATACTTCGACGCTCCGCAAGTTCCGTATCCTATGGTTAAAGCTATACTGCCTGAACCTTAGTTCCGACTTGGTGCAAAGCATCGCCCATCGGAAAGCGATTGATACCGATGTCATTGTATGCTCGTTGTTGTTGATTTTGGACGAGTAACTTTTTGCAATGAAAGAGCGCACAGTGAGTGCGAATAAAGGGACGAACAAGGAACCTAAGGGATACTCGATACGTATACTTTTGACGAATAGCAGGATTGCCTAAAGGGGGAGACCCCCATGGTAACGGAGTCACCATAGTAGTCCGAGCAAGGGAAAGCCTTGTACATGGCGAAGGGTGACAGGTAATTTCGATTAGTTAGAAAGGAGTAGGTGCGTGAGATGCGTACAGCCAAAACTATTTTAACGGTCATTCAAGAACGTGGAAAACAAAAGAAACCTATTGAAAGAGTTTACAAGCTCTTATTTAACCGTGAATTGTATCTGAATGCCTACGCTAAGTTATACCCGAATAACGGAGCAATGACAAAGGGTGTTACAGATGAAACGGTAGATGGAATGTCCATTCAGAAAATAGACAGAATGATTGAAATACTCCGTGAGGAGAAATATCAATGGAAACCAGCAAGACGGGAATATATCAAAAAGAAAAACGGTAAAAAACGTCCGCTGGGGATTCCCGTATGGGGAGATAAAGTGTTGCAGGAAGTAATGCGCCAGATTTTAGAAGCGTATTATGAACCACAGTTTAGCGAACATTCCCATGGTTTTCGTCCAAACAGAGGGTGTCATACAGCACTACAAGAAATACAGGTATGGAAAGGAACTCGTTGGTTTGTTGAAGGAGATATTTCTCAATACTTTGATACAATCGACCATAAAATTTTACTGGAAATACTTGCAAGAAATATCCATGATGGAAGATTTATCCGTCTGGTATCGAATATGTTAGAAGCTGGATACTTGGAAGAATGGAAATTCAATCAGACAATCAGCGGTGTGCCTCAGGGCGGAGTTATCAGTCCGATACTGGCTAATATTTTTCTCAACGAATTTGATAATTGGATTGAAGAAGTCTTAATCCCCAAATACACAAAAGGAAAAAGGCAGAAATCTAATCCAGAATACAACAAGTTGACCGCTGAAATCCAAAAACTCAGAAAGGAGGGAGATGCAAAGACAGCCCATCAGTTTGTGGTTGAACGCAGAAAAATACCTTCTGTTAATACGCAAGATGAGAATTATCGCAGATTGCGCTATGTGAGATATGCGGATGATTTTCTACTTGGATTCACTGGCTCTAAAGCAGATGCAGAAGAAATAAAAGCAGAAATAGGAAGATTTCTAAAAGAGAAATTAAATCTGATAATGTCAGAAGAAAAGACTCTAATAACAAATGCAGGCAGTCAGGCGGCAAAGTTTCTTGGATATGAAATCAAAGCACAAAGGGTCAATGACTATATTGACCCAAAGGGGCGCAGAGGAGCAAATGGAGCAATCGCACTATTAGTTCCTGCAAAAGTAATTGAAGAAAAATGCAAGAAATATATGAAACGTGGAAAAGCAACTCACAGGAATAATCTTCTGCAAGATGATGATTTTTCTATTGTACAGACATATCAGCAAGAGTACAGAGGACTGGTGCAGTATTATATTCTCGCACAAAATTTGTCTTGGTTCTCGAAGTTGTACTGGTATATGGAAACTTCATTATTGAAAACTCTTGCGTGTAAACACAGGTCATCTATCAATAAGCAAAAGGCTAAGTACAAAACAACTACAACAAGTACAAGTGGAAAAACAGTACCGTGTCTGCAAGTTGTAGTAGAACGTCCTAATAAAAAGCCATTAGTTGCGACATGGGGAGGAATTTCTCTTGTGCATAAACGAAAAGCTGTTATAGAAGATATACCATACAAGGTATATGGTGGGCGAACAGAATTAGTTAAAAGACTGTTGGCAGAGAAGTGTGAATTATGTGGAAGTACTGAAAATATAGAGGTACACCATATAAGAAAACTTGCAGATTTAAAGAAGAAAGGACAGGCAGAAGTACCTAAATGGGTACAGATAATGTCTGCCAGAAAAAGAAAAACGCTTGTGGTATGTCGGGAATGCCATGTAGCAATCCACAATGGTAATATAACCAAAAGTTCTTGAAATGGAATTACTGGGGAGCCGGATGATGCGAAAGTATCACGTCCGGTTCTGAGGGGGGATAACGGAAAAGGAGCTATTGCTACCTCGCCGGTATCCTACCCGACACCAACGATGGAAGAAAACTGGCACTCGACCAGCGTCTGATCAACGATATGCTCCCCGATGAGGAACATTCCAAAGCAAAAACCTGTGTGGATAAGGCATTTGAGATTTGGGAAGATACCAAAGGGGAGAAATCAGCACAGCTTATTTTCTGTGATTTATCGACACCGAAAGGAGATGGTACATTTAATGTCTATGAGGATATAAGAAATAAACTGATGGAAAAAGGTGTTCCCGCAGAAGAAATCGCCTTTATACATCAGGCAAATACGGAGCTTAGGAAAGCGGAGCTGTTCAGTAAGGTAAGAAGCGGACAGGTTCGTTTTTTATTGGGTTCTACTGCAAAAATGGGAGCCGGGACAAACGTGCAGGACAGACTGATTGCTCTGCACCACCTCGATGTACCGTGGCGTCCGTCTGATATTGAACAGCAGGAGGGGCGTATTTTGCGGCAGGGCAACAGGAATCCAAAGGTTAAGATTTTCCGGTATGTGACAGAGGGAACATTTGACAGCTACTCATGGCAGCTTATCGAGAATAAGCAGAAATTTATCGGTCAGATTATGACAAGCAAATCTCCGGTGCGAAGTTGTGAGGATGTGGACGAAGCAGCACTTTCTTATGCAGAGGTTAAGGCTCTGGCAACGGGGAATCCCTATATAAAAGAAAAGATGGATTTGGATATTCAGGTCAGCAAGCTGAAACTGATGAAAGCCAACCACACCAGTCAGAAATACCGTCTGGAGGACAACATTGCAAAGCATTATCCACAGCAGATAACCATTCTGAAGGAGCGTATCAGTGGCTTGCAGGCAGATATTCAGACTGCAAAAACCAATCTCCCAGCAGATAAGGAGTTTTTCTCTATGAGGGTCGGGAATAAGGTCTATACGGATAAAAAAGAAGCTGGAACTGCACTTGTGGAGATGTGCAAAGAAATCAAGAGCGTTAATGCTCCGGCAGTCATTGGAGAGTATGCAGGCTTTAAAATGGCGGTGTCCTTTGATTCCTTTAACCATAAATTCGTTATGAACATCAAAGGACAGCTCAGTCATAATCTGGAGATTGGTGTTGACCCGCTGGGTAACATTTCCCGTATCAACCATGCGTTGGAAGCCATGACAAAGGAACTGGCAGAAGCATCCACAAAGCTGGAGAATGTGGAGCGTCAGCTTGAAACAGCGAAGGTAGAGGTTACAAAGCCATTTGCACAGGAAGCAGAGCTTTCAGAGAAGTTAGACCGCCTTTCTGCCTTAAATGCCCTGCTCAATATGGACGAAAAGGGAGATGACGGAATAGGTATGGAAGATGATAAATCGGAACTGGGTACTGAGCAGGTGGCAGATACCAGAAAACCGTATCCCATAGAAAATACCCGACATAATTATGCTGTGGAGAATGGAAATCCGCAGGGAATGAGGCTCACAGCAGCGATGGCGGATAAGCCGGCACAGAGGGTATCCTTGAAAGAAAAGCTTGAGACTATGAAAGTAAAGGCTGCGGGGAATAATATAGAAAATTCCGTGCAAAGAGATAAGGGGAAGGAGGAGTATTTGTAATTATTATATTTCTTTTTATGCAAATATGAAATATAATATTAGTTCAAGGGAAATATAGTGATAGAGCGATTTGGAAAAAGCTAAAGAGAAATGGAGACAACGTAATACATAAAAATGGAAATTGAATTTGTCAGACACTGTCTGACAAATTCGGAAAGGATATATTATGAATGATTTAGAGCAGACAAATATGCTTCAGCCATTGGTGGATGAGATTGAAACAGCAGTTTCAAATGCCAAAAAAGAGATAGCTGAAAAAGTAAACAGTGTAATTACAGAGACGTATTGGAAAATCGGAAAATATATTGTTGAGTTTGAGCAGGATGGAAATGTTAAAGCAGCATACGGTTCAAAATTATTAACAACACTCTCGCATCAATTAACTTTGCGATTGGGACGAGGATACAGCCGCCCAAACCTCAACAATATGCGGAAGTTTTATCTTTGTTATGAGAATTGTCAGACGGTGTCTGACAAATTGACATGGTCGCATATTTGTGAGCTGATAAAGATTGATGATGAATTAGAAAGAAGTTTTTACGAAAAAGAATGTTATAAGGAAAAGTGGGATGTAAGAACACTCAGGCGACAGATGGATTCCGCTTTGTTTCTTAGATTAGCTACAAGCAGAGATAAAGAAGGAATTCTGGCACTTGCCAGAGAGGGAATTACTTATGACAAGCCAGAGGATGTTATCAAGGATACTTACACATTAGAATTTTTGGGACTTCCGGAGAAAGAGCGTTATAGTGAGGAAGACTTGGAGCAGAAAATAATAGATAATCTCCAAAAATTCTTGTTGGAATTAGGAAAAGGATTTACCTTTGTGGGCAGGCAGTATCCCTTAACTGTAAACAATATTCATTACCATGTGGACTTGGTATTTTACCACAGAATTTTGAAATGCTTTGTGCTGATTGATTTAAAGAAAAATTCCGTCCAGCATATAGACATCGGTCAGATGAATATGTATATGGGGTATTTCGCAAAAGAAGAAAATATGGCAGATGATAACCCACCGATTGGCATTATCCTGAGTCATAACAAAGATGAACTGCTTGTAGAATATGCAACTTACGGTATGGACAGCAATTTATTTGTTTCAAAATATGAATTGTATCTGCCAAATCGCAATGAACTCCAAAAATTAGTGAACAATATTTTAGAGAAGGATACAGAAAAGAAAGAAGAGTAATAAAAAAGCAATCTAAAAAAGATGCAAATTGAATAGGCATATCGAAAAAGACAATCAGAGATGGTTGTCTTTTTTGCGTGGAAAAAAGAAAGGATAATCGAATTATGGCAGATAAAAATACAGTTTACATGAGTGAAAAACAAAAAGTCAAAGAGATCACGGATAAGCTGGAAGCTGGCTTGAAAGAGCTTTTTGAAAGTGAAAAATATAAAAGCTATCTCAGCACCATGTCAAAATTTCATAATTACAGTTTTAACAATACGCTGCTGATTGCCATGCAGAAGCCGGAAGCTACGCTGGTGGCAGGCTATCAGGCGTGGCAGAAGAACTTTGAGCGGCACGTCAATAAAGGAGAAAAGGCAATCCGTATTCTTGCACCAGCTCCTTATAAAATCAAAGAGGAACGTGATAAGTTAGACCCTGTAACGGGAGAAATGATGTTTGATGAAAACGGTATGCCGCAGAAAGAGGAAACAGAGGTTACCATTCCTGCCTTTCGTGCGGTATCTGTTTTTGATGTATCGCAGACGGATGGCAAGCCTATTCCGGAACTGGAAGTGAATGAGCTGTTATCTACGGTGGAGGGATATGAGGATTTTGTCCAGGCGCTTATGAATATTTCTCCTGTTCCGATTGCATTTGAAGATATTCCCGGCGATTCCAAAGGGTATTTCAGTACAGCAGAAAAACGGATTGCTGTTCAGGAAAATATGAGCGAAAGCCAGACTTTGAAAACAATGGTGCATGAGGTGGCTCATTCCATGCTGCATGATAAAGAAGTTAATCAGAGCATGGATATTCCGGTAAAGGACAGGAATACAAAGGAAGTGGAAGCGGAGAGTGTGGCTTTTACAGTGTGCCAGCATTTCGGTATAGATACATCCGATTATTCCTTTGGATATATCGCAGGCTGGAGCAGCGGTAGGAATATGAAAGAGCTGAAATCTTCCCTTGATACAATCCGAAAGACAGCTTCAGAACTGATTACAGGCATTGAGGGGGCAATGCAGGAGCTTCAGCTTAACCGGGAGATGGAGCAGGAACATGGAAAGGAAAGCATTCTGCTGGTACATAACGAGGATTTTTCAGAATACAATCTTGTCAGTGTCCGTGGAATGGACAGTGCAGAACTTATATCCGCTCTTTCTACCATGAATGAAGAGGATAAATCGAATATATCATCTTATCTTGAAAGCAAAGGAGCATGGACTACCGAACTTGCTGACGAGCAGACGGAAGAAGCGGAGGAATATCATATTGATGTCCGCTATAACATGGATACAGACGAGCTTATTGATGTAAAGGAAAGAGTGGAACAACCCATTGATACCAATTTATCTGTCATGGGGCAGGCAGAACAACTTATCAATCAGTTGGAGGCAGAAAAAAATATTTTCACGTCTGAGGAGCGAAATCTGATTGTAAATTATGCCTATAAACTTGATGATATGAATAAAACAAGGGAACTTGCAGAGAAACTGGCATATAGGGAGCAGTATGTCCAACAGGATGTGGCATTGACCATAATTGATGCAAAGGCGGAGATTGATGCCCTGCCTGATCCGATGATTGGTTTGTCGGAAATGAGGGAATATGGCTATCAATGGAATGAAATGCTGCCATTAACACAAGAGAAAGCATTGGAATTATTTGAACATGATTTGCATGTATATTTGCTTCATACTGACGGTACGGAATCATTGGCAGAAAGCAGGGAGCGTATAGAAGAGCATGAAGGTATCTTTGGGGTTGAAAAGGAAACATGGAATAAAGCATTGAAACAGCAGACTAAGATTACACTTATCTTAATGGACGAACAGGAGCGAGAATATACATACCCGTATCCAGTTGTGGCTGTCGATATAGAAGAAATGGGTGGGGATAGAACTGCGGTATTCAAGACCTCAGAGCCTATTTCAGATACTGATGTGGCAGAAATTCATAATGCTTTTTATGGAACTGATTTGGAATTTGAAATAGAAAAAGAATTAGGTATCACATGGGTGGAATCTATTAACTATGAGGACGGATCTGTTATTACACCTGAAATGGCAAGAAAAGAGCAGCTCCTATATGCTAGTACTGATAAATATGGAATTTATCAATTAAAGCCTAATCTGGAATTAGATTCCTTACGTTTTGAGGGGACGGAATCCTTAAAGCGTATGGGCATTACAAAAGATAATTTTGATGCAATTAAACCAGAGAATTATACACTTTTATATGTGGGCGAATTATCTGAACTGCAAAAAGAGACGCAGGGGGCAACTTTAGAGGCAATCTTTGAAAAATTCAACCTTGACCACCCAGAAGATTTCAGAGGACATTCGCTATCTGTCAGCGATATAGTGGTGCTTCATCAGAACGGACAGAATACGGCTCATTTTGTGGATTCTTTTGGATATACGGAAATACCGGATTTTTTACGGGAGCAGACACCGGAAAAGGAAGAAATGCAGGACACTTCTGGACACAATGTCCAAAAGACAGAACCGGAAATAGATGGAGATGAAATCATTGATCTTGGCGATGAAACAGAACAGGTGCTTGCGGAAATGAAAAAAACTTTGGAAAGTGAACAGGAAACAGAACTGGCATTTTCTATTGCAGACCGTTTTATCAGCATTCAGGAAGTGGATGGCGGTTATGATTATTCCATTATGGGAGCTGATTATAAGGAGATTGACGGAGGAATTTATGATAATCCTGATGTGACGATAAGGGAAGCCTTGCATGATATTTTAGAGGATTTGAAGTCACAGCCGGATTACAATGGTGCAAAAGGAAATATCCAAAGAGAAGATGAACTGATACCGATGGATTATGATGGACTGATGGAAAAAGCAGAGGAAGCAAATCGTATTATTCCGGAGAGTACACCAAGCAGTGTGGTGGCAGATTTTAAGGCAAAGACCGGGGAATTATTCCACGATATTAGTGAAATGAATCCGGAAGAAATCGAGGAAACTGTGAAATGCCATGTGCAGGCGAAGATTGAAGAGTATGATATTAATGCAACAATCGTGGATGTTGCTGTAACAGGAAGCAGATGCAGGGGATTAGAGCATGAAGGTTCTGACCTTGATGTGGTGGTGGAACTTTCCACAGCGGAACGGGAGGACGATTTATTTAATGCCTTTAATGAGGATGGACTTCATATCGGAGAAGTAAAAGTTGACATCAATCCAATTACAGCCCAACGCACAGGTACGCTGGAATCCTATCTGCCACAGGTGGAAGAATATTTGGAGGGCGTCAGACAGGTAAGAGAGCAGGAAAAGGAGAGCGCAGAAGTAACTTTAACTGTTTCGGAATGTGGAGAATTTCATAATCTTGGTGAGTGTTATGAGAATATTCCTACGGTGGATGAAGCTATAGCAATCTGGAAGCAGATACCTTCAGAGCGGATGAATGGTATTCCGGCAATCGGAATCAATATCCTAGGGAGAGGGGCGGAACCCTACGAGGATTACGAGATTGATGTTTTATCTGGAAAGAGGATTGACCTTGGGGTTTTGGACTATGTTCCTGATATTAAAAACAATCCGCAGGCAATGGAAGTCATTACGGAACTGGTGGCTAAATTGCCCGATATGGAGATAGATGGCGTGATGAGTGAAGAAATGGAAGCAAGAGTGTGGGAACTGCGTATGCCGGACTTGCCACAGGAGGAACAGCTTGCAGTAGAACTTGACCGACTTTCCTACGATTATGATACTGTACTGTATCACGATAGTACAAGAAATATGACCGAGAATGTATCAGAGCTTGCAGAATCCATAAAACAGGGCGATACCGGACATTTAACAACGTGGCTTGCAGACATTATTTCGGAGGGAGCTGTACCAGAGGAAATAAAACGAGCAACGGAGCTTCTGGAAAAACTGACAGAGTATAAGCCGCTTGCCAAGATTGAGGAGGCAGAAGAACAGAATTATAATATGATTGATAATGTGCTGAATAATGGTGTTGGGGAGAAAGCCCAAAGGGAAAAAAATAAGAGAATGGAGGAGAAGCCTCCAGCAAGGGTTTCCTTAAAAGTTCGTCTTGCAGAGAAAAAGGCACAGGTAGAAGGGAAATCGAAAGAACATGATGTTCAGGAAAATGAAAAGAAAAGTCATAGGGAGATGTAAGTGATGAATAAGAGATTTACCGTAGAAGAAAGTAATTTAATCAGTATTTTTATGGAAGAAGGTATAGATTCAGATGTGGGCGGCAGAAAAAAGGTCATAAATGGTATTGATAAAGCACTGAAATATCTGGAGGATGATGAGATGGTTGAATTGTCATTATGTGTCCTTGTAAAATTAAAGGAATTGACGGATCATGAATTTATGAAGATGGAGTTTGTAGCGGCAGAGTAACATCAAACGTAAGGCAGAGCATGGCTTTTGGAGGCTGTGTTCTGTCTTTTTGAATAAGAACTTGACTGATAAATATTACGGGTGTAATATTTATAACGAAAGGAATTAAATTTTTTTACCCTAAAATCTTACACTTGTAATATATAAGCGTAGTACATTGATACGAATAAGAAATGGAGGTAACGATGAAGGAAAAACATAGAACCAAAAGAATACAAAGATATAGAAAAATGTTGGGCATTATAGTGTTGATATTAACAATTACTTTGATTGGAGTAGTTGTGAGTGCAACAGTATTATATAAAAGAAAAAATTCGTGTAAAACACCAGATACTATCTTAGTAGAGTATATGATGCATATTCCAAAACAAGAATACGAAGAAATGTATGCAATGATTGATTTGGAGTCATCTGGATATATCAGTAAGGAAGATTTTCTGAAGAGAAATTCCACTATTTATGAGGGAATTGAAATGCAAAACATGTCGATAAAAAATGTCGAGTATGTGGAGGAAGATAAAAAAGTAACATATTTGACTTCGTTTGATACAGTGGCAGGAACTATCAGCTTTGAGAATGAGGCATTTTTTATAAATGGAGAAGAAGGATATAAATTGGTTTGGGATGATTCCATGATTTTTCCTAATCTGACTTCTGCAGATAAAGTAAGAGTTTCCACTACACAGGCAGAGCGAGGAGAAATTCTGGATAGGAACGGACGTGTCCTTGCAGGAAAAGGTACAGCATCTTCAGTTGGAATTGTTCCGGGCAAGTTGGAAAACAGAGAGGAAGCAATCGCACAGATTGCAGGACTATTGGAAATCACAACGGAAGTGATAGAAAAGAACCTGTCTGCAAAGTGGGTAAAGGATGATTCTTTTGTACCTATTAAAACGATTCCAAGAGTGGAAGAAATTGAGTTAATGTCTATCAGTCCAGAGGAAGAAGTTTTAAAGGAGAAAGAAAGGCATGATAAGTTGCTGGAGATTCCCGGAGTGATGATATCTGATGTTGAAGTGCGTGAATACCCATTAGGGGAAGCCGCTGCGCATTTGGTCGGGTATGTTCAAAGCGTTACTGCGGAAGATTTAGAGGAACATGCAGGAGAAGGTTATACAGCCAATAGTGTAATCGGCAGAAGCGGAATGGAGGGCTTGTTCGAGAAAGAACTGAAAGGCCAGAACGGTTGCAGGATTTACATTGTAAATTCGGAAGATAAAGAGAAGGAGGAACTGGCTTGTATCCTGGTACAGCATGGGCAGGACATCCGGCTTACGATAGATACTGATTTGCAGGTTTCCTTGTACGAACAGTTTAAGGAAGATAAAAGCTGCTCAGTAGCCATAAATCATTATACCGGAGAGGTATTGGCTTTGGTCAGCACACCGGCCTATGACAATAACGATTTTATTATGGGATTATCGAGTGAGCAGTGGACTGTACTTAACGAGGATGAGAATAAGCCAATGTATAATCGGTTCCGGCAAGTGTGGTGTCCGGGATCTACCTTCAAACCAATTATAGCTGCGATTGGTTTACAATCAGGAGCAATCGATCCAATGGAAGATTACGGGAACGTAGGATTAAGTTGGCAAAAAGATGCATCGTGGGGTTCATATCATGTAACAACGCTTCATGCGTATGAACCAGTCATTTTAGAGAATGCCTTGATTTATTCTGATAATATTTATTTCGCAAAAGCAGCATTAAAGATTGGATCGGATGAGTTGGAGAATTCTTTGATACGGCTTGGTTTCAATGAGGAACTACCATTTGAGATTAAGATGGCAGAATCTCAGTATTCCAATACAGAAGGCATTGAAACTGAAATACAGTTAGCTGACAGCGGTTACGGACAAGGACAGATTTTAGTGAACCCGTTGCATATGGCATGTATTTATTCTGCTTTCTGTAATGAGGGAAATGTAATAAAGCCTTATTTGGTATATCAGAATGAAGCGGAAGCTGAGTATTGGATTCCGGGTGCCTTTTCTAACGAGACAGCAAGTCGTGTATTGGAAGGAACAAAGAAGGTTGTGAATGATTCTAATGGAACTGGATATGCAGCCCATCGAGATGACATTCTTTTAGCAGGAAAAACAGGTACGGCAGAAATAAAGGCATCGAAGGATGATACTTCGGGTACAGAATTAGGATGGTTTGCAATTTTTACAGCAGAAGATACGGAATGTCCTATATTGATTATCAGTATGGTAGAAGATGTGAAAGGAAGAGGAGGAAGCGGATATGTTGTTAAGAAAGACAGTCTGGTTCTGGAAGAGTGGTTTAGCAGTCATTAGTTTTGTACTGATGTTTAGTATTTCGGGGTGTAGCGATACACCATCGGAAGAAGATACAGTTTCGGAAACAGTAATTGATGTTCAGGACGTTTCAGAAGAAGAACAGGAGAATGAAGAAGAAATTATAAACATCTGCATAGATCTTTATGACAAGGCAGCAGAGGAAAATAAGTTAGATGATTTGGAAATAATTCGGAGTATTGTAAATCGTCTTGGAGAAAACGAGTATCCTGCTGTTGACAGCAGAAATCAAGTGAATATGACGGAAGCGGAGCAGGTACTGGAATTTTGTGAAAAGGTGGATGCACAGGAAGAAGCAGATATAACGATTCTTGAAGTCGGCTATTTGGGCGGATTTGTAAAATACGATTTGCACACAAAAGACGGAAATGTAGATGTGGTCAGAAGCTATTATGGATACGAAAATGGAGAAATACAGAAAGAAGTTACTGGGAGGTATCAAGCAGAGTATTGGAATTATACAGAAGAAGGTTACCTGATGTTTTCTGGTGTCTGGTTTTCAGAAGAATTATACGTTCTTACATTGAGTGGAGCAGAGGAGCATACCGCATTACGAGTACAGCCATTGGATGAAACATATAGGGAACTGAGTCGGAAATATCTTCTTCCAATCAGCTTTGAACAGAATAATATGTTTATTGTGGATTGGAGTGAAGAAGATTTTGGGGATTTGAATTTCTATGATATGTATGACATTCTTTATCCAAAAGTGAATGGTCAGTATGCTCCTTATGTTGCAGATGACAATTTGTCAGTCAGTGCAGTTTATCGGATTCCAAAAGAGGAATTTGAAAGCGTTATTATGAAATATTTCAATATTGATAGTGAAACGCTGCAATCCAAAACTGTCTATGATTCGGAGGATTCGACCTATGAATACAAACCGAGAGGCTTCGAAGAAGTAGAGTATCCGGAATACCCATATTCAGAAGTAATCGGGTATACGGAGAACAGTGATGGAACAATTACACTTACTGCTAATGTGGTATTTCCATATTCGGGAAATTCCAAAGTATATGCCCACGAGGTTGTGGTTCGTCCTTTGGAGGATGGCGGGGTACAATATGTATCCAATCGAATTATACCCTCCGAGGATAATTCTGAGGAAACATGGCATACGCCACGGTTGACGTTAGAAGAATGGGAAGAATTATACGGAGGCGAATAATGGAAGATGTGAAATGGCTGCTTAGAAGATGTGGTCTTCCGATTTTGCTGCTGTTGATTTTCGTAATAGCCGGAGTGGTCTGTTGGGGAGAACTGCATACAGAAAAGCAAAAGGTGGCAGAAGAAGTATGGGAGCCACCTGTAGAAATCGAAAATAGCGAAGCAGAAACAGAAGAAGCCGAGAATGCGGAAACTTCCACAGAGTCAGCATATTGGTTTATTCCGCAAGCCAGTGATGATCTCCTTACAGAAGAGGAGAAGGAGCAACTGCAGAGTACGGTTTTGTCAGCAGCAGAATCGGTCAGAGAAATCTATAAGGATATTGTAATTGCAGATGCACTAAGCTACTCTTCCGGTATTAGCGAATTTACCAAAGAGCAGAGGAAAGCTGTGGTGGAGCAATTGGGCAGAACCGGTCTGGTAAGTGTTGAAGAAGATACTGCTATGCAAAATCATGAAGCAATCGAAGCATTTTATGCAGATTACCTGGATGGACAAGACTCGATGGTTACGGTATTTGAAGTACAGAGAGATGGGCTGATTGGAGCAGTTACCTTTATCTATCGGAAAGGTGAGTTGCAGACCTATTACATAGGAATTCGGTGGAGAGAAGGTGGTATGCCAGAAATACAGGGAACTTCGGTAAGTAATGTGGCTGAGATTAAACTGACCGAAAAAGGATATTTTATCTACGCATATGAATATGTGATTGCACATGCAAGTTTGAGACAGTATTGGAGAATAGAACCGCTACCAGAAGACTGCCAGGAATTAACGGAGAAATACATATCAGGACTAAGTTATGTGAATTACAATCTGCTCGTTACAGATTGGGATAGCAGCAATGTGGAGGACATTCTGATGCCTTGTATGTACGAAGATGTTTATAGGATTTCTACGGGGGAAAATCTGAAAACTGAGGGTTGGAAGATTCCGGCAGAGGAATATGAAAGGATAATGACTACTTATTTTCCGGTATCGGTAGAACAGTTGAGAGAGCATTGTGGATATGATGAGGGCAGCAATAGCTATGAATATGAGATGATTTATGCCAGTCCATACCCACCTTTCGGAGAAGTAGTTGACTATACAAAAAATGCGGATGGAACGATTACACTTATCGTGGATGGAGTATGGCCGGATTATAATTCTGATCTCGCTTTTCGGAATACGGTTGTGGTCCAGCCATTTGAAGACGGAACTTTCAGGTATCTTTCCAATTCTATAGAACAAATAGAGTTGGAACTGCCGCCAATAGCAAAAGCACATTAAATTTGCTTTGAAAGAAAGGATGATATTATGGCATTAAAGAAAAAAAGCATTTTGCTGATTATGGCATTTCTGATTGGATGCTTCGTATGTGCCTGTGGAAAAGAAGATAGTATTGTGGATGAATCTCTTGTGGAAGATACGGAAGATGTATCTTCCACGGAGGAGATAAAAAGTGCCGAGGAAGAGGCTGCAGAACAATGGGAAAAGGGCTACGACCTTCCAGTAGATGAACAGGAAAGGGAAGAAGCTGAGACTGACTGTAAAAAGCAGATGGAACTTTATCTTGACATTTATGAAACTGCAGATAAAGGGATAGCATCTAATGTTGCTTTGGATGATCAAACGGTTTTGGAAATGCAGAGGAAGCTAAAGGATGCAGGATGTCCGGTTACAACAATGGTAACATATTCTAACATGGAGAATTATGAAAGTGTTGACAGTTTTCTGAAAGAATGTATGGAAGGGAAAAGTGGTTCTGCAGTAATTTATGAAGTCCACAACGATGGTGGATTGGGCAGAATGAAATTCATTTTTGATGGAACAGATATGTATGTTGTAAGTACAATAGGAATCTGGAATGCTGATAATAAGCCGGGGATTTCATACATTTCCTATACAAGACTAAAAGAGTGGAAATATACAGATAAGGGATGGTTCTGCTACGAGTTGTGTGTGCCGGAGCCACCGGAGGTCAGTGAAATTGTGGATGGAAGCTGCGTGATTAGAATAAAACCTATGACAGAGGAACAACGAGAGATGTCTGAGCGCCTCGTCTTGGGACTTGGATATCAGGGACAGAACCTTTTGTGTTCCAACTGGAATACGGAAAATATGAGAGAATTGGATTATAACGGAATGTTTGAATATCTGTATGGAATGAAATATGGAGAAAAGTTCAATTCCGAAGATTATCCAAATGGTATTCCAAAAGAAGAATTCGAAAGTCTGATTATGGAATATCTTCCGATAACAGCGGAGCAGATACAAGAGTACGCAGTATTTGACGAGGAAAACCACACATATGATTGGGCTCGATTAGGATGTGGAAATTATGCACCTACTTTCTTTGGAACTTCTCTGCCGGAGGTTATCGACATCAAAGAAAATGAGGATGGGACAATCACATTAACAGTTGAGGCGGTTTGTGATATGGTTATTTGCGATGATGCAGTCATAACCCATGAACTTACGGTAAGGTTTGCAGAGGATGGCAGTTTTCAGTATTTGGGGAATAAAATCCTAAATGACGGAATTATGCATATACCTGATTACCAATACCGTATTAAAGATTGATTTGATAATTGTGGTGTTCTATGGTAATCTTACAGGTGTAAGAAAGGGGGACACATGAAGAAACTAAAATTAGTTGGAATATTGGCAGCAGTTGTATTAATAGGAGGAGTTGTTTCAATTCCGCTTATAAATAACCACACTGCCTATAAAGTGGAAAAAGCATTATGTGAAATCCCGCTGCCAGAGGAAACGGAATTGATAGAGTCGCTGTCGCAGGCAGGGAAGCTGACGGGTAACGGAAATGGAATGCAGTATTTCGGAGCAATTCTAATTCGAAGTGACTTGTCTTTGGAAGAATTGGATGCTTACTATTCAAGGTACAGAAGTAATGAGTGGGAATGTTTGGTGAAAATTCAGGAAGGGCAGTCCATTGAGGGGATTGATCACGGGACACTACAATTTGCGGAAGAAATAAAGGACAGGGGTTATTACATTGTATATTCTTGGGGAAGTGAAAATTCTCTATTGGATGAATTGGATATACGTGGACACTAAAAACGAGATGGAGACAAATTATGAAGAAAATTTCTAATATATGTGGTTTTATTGGAATTGCTATATATGCGGTGCTGATGATTCGCATTTCAAATCTATGTCAATACGGTGGGACGAAAGTGGACTTGATTCCAATATTGATTTTGGGTGTTGTTCTTATAGCAACAATCATTTTTGGAATTGTTAGCAGTAGAAAAGAAGAAAAAATTGAAAAAGGTAAACTGTTCTGGGGGAAATGTATTGTAGTTGTTGCCCTGACCATTTTGTTTGGAGGCAGGATTATTTATTCGGCAATCCCTTATAATGGTGCATTGTCATGGAAGATTGACGAATGGCGTAACCAAAAGAAAATTGAACTTACTCATACCAACTTCTTTGAGACAGGTGTAGAAGGAATCTTGGAAGACATTGAGACAGAGTTGGATTTACCGGATGAACTTTATGTTCAAAATAAGTTCCAGCTTTCCTTTGACAAAGATGGTGAAATTCAGAGTATTTATACTTATATGTATGGAAGATATGAAAATGGAGACGAAAATACATTCCTTATTGACTATGATGTGGATGCAGATTCAAAAATGACTGTGTGTATTAATGGAGTTGCGAGCAAATCTTACGATGATGACATGAGATTACAGCCGATGCTTGAAATTTTGAAAAACGCTGATTACAAAACAAGAGTAAATAACTGGGCTGTGGAAGGATATGCAGACGATTATGAAATTCTCTATTATGGCAAGCGGGAATTTAACACAATGGAAGGATTTGTATATCTTCAAGGTGATGTGGATGGTGACGGAGTGGACAACACAGACAATGCCATTTATTCGGAACTGAATGGTGGAGCTGTTTATGGATATGAAGTCTCGCTTCATATTCCAAGTGAATCTGAGGTGACTCCGGTACGTTATTTTATGGAACCGGAAGTGATTCCATTAGAAACTATCATCGACAGGGAGGAAGAGCAGACTATTGATGATGCTAAAGAAACAGAATCCTGGTATGTAGATAATTCCAACGGTTCTGTATATTACTGGTTGTCTGAGAATAAAGAAATTGGATGGAGATTAGTAGTTACTGATGCGGCAGCAGGAAGCCGTTATTATGAATTGGAAAAGTCATCAGATGGTGGTGAAACATGGAATGTGATAAATGCCAATCCGTTTAACAACAAGATTGGCGTGGCACTGGGAATAGAATTTTACGATGAAAATCTTGGTGTGATTGGTATGACAGGCGCTTCACAGGATGCCTCAACTTTATATGTGACATCAGATGGTGGAGTTACTTTTACACAGATGGAATTTCCAATGGAAGAGGTTACGGAACTGCCGGATATTGCTGATGAACTAGGATACACAATCGCAGATTATGATTACGCAGAGATGCCACAAGTATCCGATGGACAATGGACTGTAATCATCAAGGCAGAATACAGCAGTTACGAAGGCTTGAGATTTACATCTAACGACAATGGAAAGACATGGATGTATGAGGGATTAAGTACAGGCGAAGGTGATTTACAATAAGAAATAAAAGATACGAATAGTGTTAAAACACAAAAATATCCTGTTATATATACATATAAGAAATATCTATTACCCATTTTCTGTGTCAGCAACTTTCTATCCATATTTCTTCATAAATTGCATGATTGTTTTCGAAAATCATAATATCCACAGCAAGATACCTAAAAGAAATGATACATCATTGATAATGTATCGCATACTCTGTGTCTGTATATAACCTCATATTGCACCTGTACTCTCACATCCGTTCTTCTAATCGCAGAAAATTCCGTAAAAGTTCATTTTTCATCTTCAGGCACTCAATTTCTTACTGATATTCTCTGATACTAGCTGGTTCTGTCTGTTTTTTAGGACGTCCTCTGTATTTTAGCAGAAGCCCAGCAATAAGACGAGTCTATTCCCGATTATAGTAATTGATTCAGTTTTCAATTTGTCGAATCTCTAATTAAAAGTATTTTACAAGCTTACGGATTGGTTTTTCCTACTTTACACATAGCAATCAGCTTTGGTTCAATTATTTGATATGCGTGTATTTACTTTTTGCTATAACAAAACCTGCTCATATAATCAAGTGTTTTTTGTTGAAACCACAGGCTCCTTATGTGATTCTATTATTTTAAATAAGGGGGCTTTTTGTCATTGTCCGTTTTTATTGGTTCAGTTCACTTTTTATGCTCAGATACAATAGGAAAAATTATTTTAAATTTTGCTTGACTTTTAAATATTACTATTGTAATATTTAAAGCGTGCTTCACACAATAGACTTATTGCTATATTTTCTCAACTAAAATTTTATATTGACAAATACATATAGAATTCATTTTATTTATAAAGAGAGGTGACAAAACATTTTCAAAATCTTAATACAAATATGTTGAGAAAAGATAAACTATGTTGGATTATAGTTCGTAAGCACAACTAAAATGAATGGTTTACTAAATTTAACCTAAATAAAGAATTATATATTGTGACAAATACAACTCTCATATCCTTTAAAATGTAAATACTACTATTTTATTATGGATTTGCAATGAAAAACTTGAAAGGTGGAGATAATATATTACAAATGCATAAGTTAGCTATATGAAATGATATAAATGCTTCAAAAATTCAAAATTCTATGTATAATCTATATTTTAGGAGGATAAAGTTATGAAACACAACAAAATTACCATAAGTATTTTAATGATCTTTGTCATATTATTATCTGTTGGATGTAGTAATAATCAAGAAAACATTTCTGATGGCAATGAAAATGTTAATGCAGATTATGATTTTCTATTTCAAGAACTGGAAGAAAAATATGATGCTACATTAGGAATTTATGCACTTGATACAGAAACTAATAAAGAAATTTCTTATAATGCAGATGAAAGATTTGCATACTGTTCAACATATAAAGCTTTAGCTGCCGGTGCCATTTTAGAAAAATACTCTATTGAAGAACTTGATAATGTAATATATTTTGAAGAAGAAGATGTTTTATCTTATGCACCAGTTGCAAAAGATAAAGTAGATACTGGAATGACTATTAGAGAAATATGTGATGCTGCAGTTAGACAAAGCGATAATACTGCTGGAAATCTACAATTTACTCTTCTTGATGGACCTAATGGTTTTAAACAATCATTAAGTAAAATTGGTGATACTGTAAGTGAGCCTTCTAGAATAGAAACTGAATTGAATGATGCTGTACCTGGCGATATAAGAGATACTAGTACTCCTAAACAATTGGCTTTAAATTTAAAAGAATATGCAACTGGAGATATATTGTCAGATGATAAAAAAGAGATTTTTATAGATTGGATGTCAAATAATGCAACTGGTGATGAATTAATTCGCGCTGGTGTACCAAGTGATTGGATTGTGGCAGATAAAAGTGGTGCTGGTTCTTACGGAACACGAAATGATATCGCTATTGTAACACCCCCAAATAAAAAACCTATATTTGTAGCTGTACTTTCAAAAAAAGCAGAACAAGATGCAGAATATGACAATAAACTGATAGCAGATGCCACAAAAATCATCTTTGATTTAATATCATAAAAATTGATTCACTCAAAAATAAATTAATATACCAAAATACAATTACAAAAGTTTTATCTTAGAAACTCTCAAAAAGAACCATAGATAAGATTCTTCTATGACGATATAGGTGAAATACTTGAATTCAAGCATTTCACCTTTTTTGTAAGGATATGTAGAAAAGTCTATAAATAAGGATGCTTCTATAACAATTTGGAATACTTAAAATTAGAGATTTGAACCTTATGTTATAAATACTATCGGGTAAAAGATTGTACGACTGACTATGACCTTTACCCGATTTTATTATGTTTTATTTCCAGATATTCATGTCTGACAAGATAGACATGGTTATTTCAGTTGCGTTGCCTCCGGTAGCATCGCTGTCTGCACTAATGTTGGTGGCAAAAAAGTATGTATTATCTGCAGTTTCGATATAACCGATGAACCATCCGTTTACATCCTGTCCATTCACACGTCCGGTTCCGGTCTTTCCGTAGAATGTTCCGGCATTGGAAGCTGAAAGGCAGATGGCATCTTTTACGGCATTGATATTTTCAGGGGCGAAGCCGAAACTGTTATTCTGCAGCTTGGTTAAAAGTTCGACCTGTTCTATTGGAGAGATTTCCAAGGAGGATTCCATCCAATAAGAGGAGAAATCGCCACTCATGTTTTCGTTACCATATCCGATTTCTTGAACATAGCTGTAAACGTCAGAGGTTCCAAGCTGTTCGTCTACTGCTTGAAAATACCAATTCACAGAGGAGTTCATTGCAGACTGTAAGGTCTGATCTGCGTTCCATGCTTCAAATGGATAGGTTTCTCCATTCCATGCAATGAACGAATTTTCTGGTGTAATGACGCCTTCTTCCAATCCGAACAAAGCATCGTATATCTTGTAGGTGGAGTTTGGAGCAACCCGTAAGGTGGCATGCTCCATGTCATGTATACTCCATGCATCGTTTTCCAAATCGTATAAAACAAAGCTGCCTTCGTATTCTCCGAAGTATGTGGAGAGGTCTACATAGGAAATATTCTCAGAAGAGGAATCCCATTGGTAGTGGCTTCCATCTGCTGCGTATGTAGAAATAAAAGGTGCGAATCCAAGGAGAAGGACAGCAGTCAACATGAATGCAGTCATACCTTTTACTCTTTTTATAAATGTCGGCTTCTCATAAGATGCAATGTTGATAATTCTCCGTTTCATCTGCTTCATGTTTCCACCAAGACCGGCGGCAAACGGAAATGGAGTAAGTGAAATCTTTTCCGCAAAATTGATCAGTGTATTACCATAATCTGCATAATCATCCTCCTCAAGCATCTTTAAAACAGAGGTGTCACAGGCAACCTCTCTGTCATTACGCATTTCTTTCAGAGCATACCAGACAAGAGGATTGAACCAATATATTACTCCGGCAAAGTTCATTAGATAGTTGGCAATAGCATCTTTGTGCTTATAGTGCTGTAGCTCGTGTAACAGCATGTATCGCATGTCCGATTCGTTATAATCTGAGATGAGATGAATCGGCAGATAAATACAAGGTTTCAAAAGCCCCACAATAATCGGAGATTTCAAAAATGCAGTACTGTAAACATGGATATTTCTGTTAATTCCCATTTCTTTCATACATCGATGATATAGTTTTCGAACTTCCGGGTTCTGAAGGGGAAGTGCAGATTTTTTCAAGTTCTGTAAGCGGATAGAGGACTTGATTACCAATATAATCATTGCAAGGATGCCTACAAGCCATATTCCAAATAGTATGTATCCGATGCTGGATGGAGTCTCACTATTTACCGAAAGGGCAAAGTCATTCATCCAGTCTGCATTTCCGGCTGGATTGATCCCAACAGCTTCTCCTAGGGCGGTTCTGGTGCCAGAAGTAGGAGAACTTTTCAGGCTACTGAGCCACGAGAGGATTTGCGGAAACCCAATTAAACGGAACGGTATAAAAGGAACTACCAACAATCCAAGTAGCAGGAACCACAGATTATACTGCATCCGGCTGGATAGGTTGCCTTTGAATATCCGCTTGGCTATCAAAAGAATTCCGATGATACCGCTGATAAATACATTGCATATTAAAAAGCGTATCATAAAATCAGCCATGTTAATTACCTCCTTTTTTTGACCTCTTGGAAAGAAGAGAGCGGAGAGTGTCTATTTCCGTTTCGGACAGTCTGTCATTTTCTATATATGCAGACAGCATGGCAGTGATGTCTCCATCGTAGTATCGTTCTAGAAAAGAGTTACTTTCCTGACCGATGTATTCACTTTCTTTCACAACTGGAGTGTAAACAAACACCCGACTTTGTTTTTCATAAGTCAGAACGCCCTTGTTCACTAGACGTTTAATTAGAGTTTGTATTGTTTTTGGACTCCAGCTCGTAGTCTGTAATAATTTATCAGTTATTTCATTGGTGCTGATCGGCGCATGTTTCCATACGATTTTCATAACTTCAAATTCAGCTTCAGAAATCTGTGGTAAATCGCTCATTTCAAATCCCTCCTTAAATCTTACGGCTGTAATAAAAATATTATAGATGTTATTTGTGTAGTTGTCAATTTAAGAGAAAATAGATTGACTTGAAATCTTACTTATGTAATAATTCAAATATTACATAAGTAAGAATTAAAAAAAGGAGTGGAATCAGGATGATTGAAATTGTAAATAAAGTGCTTTGAAAATAAGAAAACCAATAGAGTCACAAGGAGTCTATTGGCATTCTTACAGAGTTGGATGGTCTTGCTTGTGCAGCAGATCAAGCAGATAACGAACCATAGGCAATAAATCCGCAGCCTCCTGTTCCGTGCAGTCATTCAGCAGGGTCAGGAGTTTTTGGAGATTTGGCTGTTGGTTTGCGTTGGCTGGGTAGAAAATCTTATCGGCGGGTATCTTCAGATATGTAATCAAAGGATACAGCTTATCATATTTGGGGTTACCACGTCCGGCTTCAATATTTAGTATGGTGCGGGTATCCATATTAAGAGTTTCAGCCAGCTTTTCTTGTGAAAGTCCGAGTTCGGTACGGGCTTCACGCACTGCAATGGCAAGAATTTGTTTTATGTCATGCATTATAATTCACCTCGATAGTAGTTTACAATACCTATTAAAACGAGTGAATTGCAATAGAATACAGTGTAGATATGGAGTGTAATACATGAATGTAAAGTATGGGAAAATACATAGAAAAAGAATAGTGAAAAGTTTTGAGATAGCAGCATATTACACACTAAGGTGTATCGCAAAGAAGTATAAAACTTCAACGCGATACACCTTTTTTGTGGGGAAATCAGAGCGATGTAAAGTCTTTTTCGGGTTTGCGGTTTGTGGTCTGTTCCTGTCCCGGAGTCCGGTCAAGATACTGGTTCAGATTATCCAGTTTTCGGTTGAGAGCCTGTATGTCTTTTTCAGCAGATTTATAGGTTTTCTGCAAGGCTTCTTTCTTGGCATACAGAGCATTGTAATCATTACGAAACTTATCAATATCAAAATGTTTTAAGCTGATTCCAAAGCGTTTCAGCATATTTTCTGCACCGTCATGGAGCAGGAGTTCTGTTTCATGGTGGCGGAGATAAGCGTCAGGGTCTTTCGATTTCCGGTAACGGATGTGATAGATATGATTGCTCTGATATTGTTCAGCGTATTTCAATATCTGTCCTAAATCCTTTAGCTGACGTTCTGTTTCCACAAGACTGTTCCGTGCGGTTTTTGCAAGAACAGACTTACTTTCAATCTGTTTTTCAAGCTCGATGATAGAACCTGCTTTACTGTAACTGCTGGCAGCGATTTTGAGATTTTCAATCGCTGCCCAATGCTGCAGACCGGGGCTTTGCGTGAACTTTTCTTCCGAGGTGTCAATCAGCGTTCGGGAAGAATAATCCTTGATAAGAGGTTTCTTTCGGGCAGGGAATGGGACACGTTTTTGTGTCTGTGCTAAAGCCTTTGTTTCTACCCGTTCCTTAATCCGTTCTTTGGCGTATTCTGCACCCAAAGACTTTAAGCTGCCACGGACAAAATGCTCCCGGTCAAGGGGGCGGAAGGAAATGTACTTTAAGGCGTTTTCTCCAATGGTTTCGCCTTTGATTTCATAACCTTTTGCCCGTATCAGCTCCATGCACTGTTCATATGTATCAGCGTTTTGAATTGCTTCATCAATGTCCTGCTTGAGCTTGATTTTCCACGAGGTGCCATTTCTGCCGGATGTCCATTCTTTATAACTTTTACCACGCTGGTTTGTGGGAGAAATGACGGATAACTGATGCTTGGAACACAGCTCATCATTCAGGCGGCGAATGTGGTAGTAGGTCTGTTTACAGTCATGATATTTTTCGTGATTCACATTATCTGCGGCACAGAAAATGATGTGGTTGTGAACGTGACCTTTATCAATATGAGTGGAAACGATATAAGAAAATTTCCCCTCTAACAGCTTGTCGGCAAGCTCCACACCGATCTGATGTGCTTTCTTATAAGATACCTCTCCCGGAGCGAAAGCCTGTATCAGATGAAAGGCTTTGTTGGGGTCTGCCTGATTTGTTTTTGACAGAGCAAATTTGAAGTCAAAGGCAGCGGTTTCAGGACTGCATCCGAAGGAAGAAATGAGAATACTTTCATCTGTTTTTTGGGAATTACAGATATAGTTTACTGCCTTATGGACGGTTGCCTGGATAGCATGGATTTTTGTGATTGCCATACCTGTTTCATCAGCTCCTTTACTTCGTTTACATCGGCTTTATAGACATTGCCAGTAGCATTCATCCGCTTGGCAATCTGGTTCAGATTATTGCCGATACGGGCGAGCGTGGTGTTGTATTCCCGCAGGTGTTCGTAGTTTACATCGTAGACATAGCCATACAAAATCAGATGCCGAATAAATGCGGATTTGCTCTTCATGCCGGAGGCTTTCCATTTCTGATCTAAGATGTATTGCTCGTCATCGCTGAGATAGATTTTAAGTTCATTTTGTCTTTCTCGGTTTGCCATTGCAGTATCAGTCCTTTCCTTATTTGTATAAAAGATTTTCAAATATGCCGTAGCCGGCGGTTGTTTTTTGCTTTTAGGGGGACAGGGGGATATGCCCCATGCAAGCCAATTTCTGCAAGTTTTCACTTGGTAGAAACTTGCGGAAATGGTGCCTGTGAGGGAACACAGGCAGTGCTTGCTATTCTTCTGCAAATTACCCGTAGGGAATTTGCGTGTTGCGTGAGTATAGGCGAGCGGTTTGCAACACAGTAGGGCGTTACCGCCCTTGTTATGGATAGCGTTGATAATTCGACTTTGCAGTTGGGCAGAAGCAATAAAAAAACTGCCACGGTTCATAAGGGCATTGATTGCCCGTAAAAACTCCATAGCAGTTTGTGTGACTTTTTATGATTTTTGATTCTATCCATAATGATTTTATCAATGGGAAAGGGGAAAGTCAATGGCTGGAGAGAGATAAAAGATTTACAGAGAAATTTAGGGGAATAAGCAAAGATACTGCATATTCTGCATTTAAAATTAGAATTGGAAAACCAGAAGAGAGGGGGTGAAGCATGAATACCGTACATCGTAGAACGGAAATAATCAATATTCTTATTATCAGACGACATACAACAGCGAATGAATTGGCACAGGAATTTGGCGTTTCCATTCGCACGATACAGTATGATATTCAGGCTTTAACTCCGGTTTATCCGATTTATACAAAACAGGGAGAGAACGGAGGAATTTTTATAAGAGAGGATTACAAGCCTTATGCCAATTCGCTGACACCTATGGAAGTAGCTGCCTTGCATGAATTATATGATTGGACGGAGGGCATACATAAAAAAGTTTTATTTCAAGTCCTAAGAAAATATGGACCGGATAAATTACAACTTTGATCTTGTCATTCTGATAAAGCACATAATTTTTACAGAACCGTTCATAGCAGACGGAAGTGTGCTTATGTGCTTTTTAGGCTGACAATTTCAGCTTTGATTTTATCCAAAATGCAGACGATGTCTGCGATTGTACCTTGACAATTTCATAAACCAATGCGTACAGGACGTGTGGAATATGTGGAGCCGCTTTGAGGATACGCCATAAGACACCTGCTTTTGCCTTTGGCAGAGGTGGATACGAAGGAATATTGAAAGCAGATATTGAAGTTAAGGTGTGGAGCGGGAAATATCCGGCATAAATGTGTAGCAGTTACACGGAGGCGTTGATACATATTTTTGATAATGATACTTCCGGCTTAGTCCGGTCAGATAAGATGACGGTGCGATACCGATGTGGGTAGTGTAATGAGCTGCCACCTGTACGGATTTTTTAATATCTTCCAATAAAAGCATATTTGTTTGCTAAGTATGTTTTTATTGGCAGATATGCCATAACCATAGCAAGAGAAAAAGAACACACTTTGAAAAGGTAGGTGGAAGAATGCAGGCAAAAGTGAACACAAAAAATTTTATAAGGTATGACGAGGGTGCGGAGAGGTATTCTATGAGTAAACACAGCTTTATGAAATTGGCACAGGATGCTCGTGCTGTTTATAAAATTAACCGTATCACATTGGTAAACGTGAAGATTTTTGAGGAGTATTTGGAATCTTTTCGAGCGTAGACATGATAAGAAAGAGGAAAACGAATTATTGTATATCAAAAAGTATTTGACTTTTTGATATACAAGTAGTAAAATGAAGTCAGGTTATGAAAGGCAGGTGTTGACGGATGGCAAGAATGGGTAGACCTAAGTTAGAAAATCCGAGAAGTGAAGGTGTATTCATCCGTCTTACAAAAGATGAGCATACAGATATAACAGAGTATGCCAGCTCTCATGATCTGACCATAACACAGACGCTTGTTCAAGGATTTAGAAAGCTGCAAGAGCAGGATAATACCGAGAATGAGTAATGGCATTTGTGACCTCTTTCTTATATTGAGAGGAAGGTGGTACATAATGTCAATGTCGAGAAAAGATTCAAAAGGCAGAGTATTAAGGAAAGGCGAAAGTCAGAGGAAAAACGACGGAAGGTATATCTACCAGTACACCGATTCGACAGGTAAAAGGCGGGTCGTTTATTCAAATGACCTGTTGGAGTTAAGGGAAAAGGAAAAAGAACTTGTTCGCAATCAGTTGGACGGTCTTGAAAGCTATTGCAGTGGAAAGACAACTTTGAACTATGCATTTGACAGGTATATTTCAACGAAGTATGATTTGAAAGAACACACACGGGTAAATTATAAGTATATGTATAACCGTTTTGTCAGAGATACTTTTGGAAAAAGAATCATCAATGATATAAAGTATTCTGATGTGAAATTCTTTTATTGTTCGTTGATGAACATATTGGGGTTACAGGCGAATACATTGGATAATATTCATACGATTCTGCACCCAACCTTTCAGATGGCAGTTAGGGACAATGTGATACGCAATAATCCGGCAAGCGGTGTAATGGCAGAAATCAAAAAGGCGAATGGAAAGAATAAGGGCATAAGACACGCACTTACATTGGAACAGCAGAGAGCATTTTTGAATTATGTATCGAACAGTCCTGTGTATTGCCATTGGTTGCCACTGTTTACAGCACTTTTTGGAACGGGATGTCGCATAGGAGAAATGATAGGGCTGCGTTGGGAAGATTTGGATTATGAGAATAAAACCATTAGTATAAACCATGCGGCTATCTATCGAGTAATGGAGAATGGAAAGAGTGAATTTCATATTTCTTCGCCAAAGACAGAAGCCGGGATTCGTACTATTCCGATGATGCAGGCTGTAGAACAGGCATTTAAGGATGAATACGAAGCACAGAAAGAAACCGGTTTTAATGTGCAAGTGGTTGATGGTATGAGTGGGTTTATCTTTTGCAATAAAGACGGAATTATCCATAAACCCAGCGTAATCAACAGTGCAATCAAAAGAATTTACGAAGCCTACAATGCCGAAGAAATTATTAAGGCAAAACGGGAGAGCAGACGCCCGGTATTGATTCCTCATTTTTCGTGTCATCATATCCGACACACATTTTGCACCAGATTTTGTGAAAATGAAAGAAATCTGAAAGTGATTCAAAGTATTATGGGTCATGCAAATATTGAAACAACGATGGATATTTATGCGGAAGCAACAGATGTGAAGAAAAAGGAAGCAATTAAAGCTCTGGAAAATAATAGTGATATATTTTAGGAAGAAGTCCTTGCAAGGGGACGATTTCCAAGACAAACCTGACATCAAAAAAGTCAGAATACATCAAAATGACATTAGTTTGTTGGATTTTGGTGGACAAATATGGACTGGCGATATATAATGAAAATCGTGTAAAAAAGCGTTTATCAACTTATTTGGACTGTGGTGGATTAGCTTCGGTTATATTCCCGACGATGAAGACGCTGGGCGGTTCCGATGCTTCCAAGAAGGAAGGAAAGGCGGCTGCACCTGCTGCGCAGGCCGTGGAGCCGGTGAAGGATATTGATTTTTCAAAGGTAGAGATAGAGCCACTGTTTAAGGATTTTGTGGATTTTGAGACCTTTGCAAAGTCCGACTACAGGGCTGTGAAGGTAAAAGAGTGCTCGGCAGTGCCAAAGAGCAAGAAGCTTCTCAAGTTTGTGCTGGACGACGGAAGCGGTGAGGACCGTGTGATTTTAAGCGGAATCCATGAGTATTATGAGCCCGAGGAACTGGTGGGAAAGACAGCCATCGCTATTACGAACCTGCCTCCCCGTCCAATGATGGGCATTGATTCCTGCGGTATGCTGATTTCTGCGGTTCATCATGAAGAGGGCCAGGAACGTCTGCATCTTCTGATGGTGGATGACAGGATTCCTGCGGGAGCAAAGCTGTATTAAATTGAATCTATGGTTTTCAGATAATGACCGGGGCGGGAGTTAAAAATCCTGCCCCGGTTTTTTGACGGAAAAAGGCAGCATAAACGCACTTTTTATTAAGACAACCCGGATTTCTCCTGCTATAATAAAATGAACCAGACCAGGAGGTGGCATAATGAAACAACAAAAGGATATAGTGGGAAAGGTTCTTGATTATATTGAGGGACATCTAAAGGAGGAACTGAACCTGGAGCAGATAGCAGAGCATGCAGGTTATTCCAGGTTCCATCTGAACCGGATGTTCATGGAAGAAACCGGGTGCACGATTTATAAATATGTGCAGGAGCGCAGGCTTACCCTGGCGGCAGAGAAGCTGGTGGATACGGATATGGACATTGCACAGATTTCTTATGATGCGGGATACCAGTCCCAGCAGGCATTTTCCCTTGCTTTTAAGCAGGTATATGGGTGTCCTCCGGGAACCTACAGAAAGCGGGGAATCCATGTGCCTGCCAAGAAACGGATACAGATGCATAATATATCCTGTTTTTTTGTATCCGGAATGTATGGAAAATTATTGGGGAGGATTGCGGCGTGAGCACCATACCTTATGTAATTGAACAGACGGGAAGAGGAGAGAGAAGCTATGACATATATTCCAGGCTTCTGTCGGACCGGATTATTTTTCTGGGGGAGGATGTGAATGACACGTCGGCCAGCCTGATAATAGCCCAGATGCTGTTTCTGGAATCCGCTGACCCGGACAAGGATATACAGCTGTATATCAACAGTCCGGGAGGTTCCGTGACAGCGGGCTGGGCTGTTTATGACACCATGCAGTATATTAAATGCGATGTGTCAACCATCTGCCTTGGGCTGGCAGCCAGCTTCGGGGCCTTTTTGCTGGCAGGCGGAACCCATGGAAAGCGCATGGCCCTTCCTAATTCTGAAATCATGATACACCAGCCGGCCATCCATGGAAATGGAATCCAGGGCCCTGCCAGCGACATCAAAATCATGTCGGATTATATGCAGAAAAGCAGGCAGCGCCTGAACCGGGTCCTGGCGGCCAATACAGGCCGTTCCGTGGAAGAAATCGCCAGGGATACGGAACGGGATAATTTCATGAGCGCCAGTGAGGCGTTGGAGTACGGCCTGATTGATTCTGTCCTTACAAGGCGGTAATACATGCACAGGCGGCTGCGGCCTATATGCAGTTCCCCATGGAAAGCCCATATGCAATCCCGCATAAGGTGTCGATACCGGAGGAATGCCCGATGCCCGAAAATACGTTCAGAATTGTTTCGGAAGAAGGAAGGCCAATCAGGCTGCTGACAGCCGGACTGAAGTGACGCTGTACGGAGCAGTCCAAAAAAGCGCGGCTGATATCATTGGTGTCAAACCGGCGGGCTGCTATCTCTTGGCAAAGACACAGGGCAAAGGGATGGTTTTCCTCTCCGCAATAGATGAGTCCCGCCAGGACTCCGCATAAAAAATCATCTCCGCTTGGCGTAAGCCCTATTCCAAGTCCTATAAGCCCTGCCAGGTTTTGGGCCGCTGCCTGGTACATGTCCTGTTCCAGGCATATGCTGCATTGGCGGATATGGTTTTGGGCCGCAGTCAGAATGAGGCGGCCTTCTTCCCCTGCCTTTATCCCGCCGCCGTCCCGGACATCGCTGAACAGCAGCCGGAATATGCCTGCCTGTGAACCGGCGACGGCCTGGCGGACCCGCGTGAGAAGCTCTCTGCAGGGAAATTCCCCGGGAGGGGAGGTTAATTGGGTGCAGAGGACTTTTCCGGGCCGGTACAGAAAGGTTACAGGGCGTTCCGGTGAGGATATGAGAAGCCGGCTGTCGCTAAAGGACACCGGCTGCCCCGGCTGAACAGGAAGCTCCTCAAAGCATTGTGCATCCATGTCCGTTATCATGCTGATGGGGGACATGGGCGAAGAGGCTGCCTGGAGAGCCAAAAGCTGTTCTCCGGACCGGATATTTACTGTTTTTTTGTAGACCGAGTGGACGGTCCAGGAAGGATACAGGCTCAATTGCTGTTCCACGTATGTGGTAATGGCTGTGACTGCATGGCTCATCAGGTTTCTCCCAGTGTTAAATAGATATACAATAAAATAGAATGGTTTTAACATAATGGCGTTTCCGCTCCATGGCGGAAACGCTATTTTTGTTGTTTAATGCATTTGTAACAATGCCTCAACAATAGATTTTACCAGATTATTATAAAAAACACAAAAACAAATTTCAAAATATGAAATTTTTATACATGGTAGACAAAAAAATAGGATTTTTCCCCGTTTTCTCGTCATTGTTTTATGACTGTGTATCAAATAAAATACAACGTAAGTATTGAAACGGTCAACGGTTTACAGTTTGTAAGGAGGGTAAAATGTACGATTTAGTGGTAACAAACGGAAGGCTGGTAACCCCCGACAGGATTTATGAAGCTGATATTGCAGTGAAAGACGGAGTCTATTCCGCGTTTCTTGCACCGGGGGAAAAGACGGAGGCAAAGGAAGTGGTTGATGCAAAGGGATGCTACGTATACCCGGGAATCATTGACTGTCATGCCCATTTAAATGAACCGGGATTTGAATACAGGGAAGATTTTGAAACCGGCTCCAGGGCAGCGGCAGCAGCGGGCTGCACCTGCCTGATAGACATGCCTCTGAACAATGAACCGTCTTTGATGAACAAGGAGATATTTGACCTGAAGATGGGACGCATCAGCAAGCACTCCTATGTGGATTTTGCCCTGTGGGGAGGTATTGTGGGTGACTATGACAGCCAGCCCGGTTCGGTGAAGAACAACATGGCCGACCTGGTGGATTTACATCGCTGCGGCGTGGCTGCATTTAAGGGATTTACCTGTCCCAACGGCGATTTGTTCCCCACTGTAAACATGGGAAATGTGAGAAAGGCGCTGGAAATCCTAAAACCATACGGAGCCCTGTGCGGCTTCCACTGTGAGGAGTTCGGCCAGGTTCTGGAGCGTGAAAAGGAGGCCAAGGCCAGAACCGGAAGGACAAGGGAAGAAAAAATCAGGGATTTCCTGGATGCCCATGATGTCTGGACCGAGTATGTTGCCACCAAAAATGTCATTGATATGGCCAGGGCCACAGGGGGAAGGGTGCATATCTGCCATGTGAGCCATCCCATGGTGGCGCAGGCGGTTAAGGATGCCATCCATGAAGGGCTCCCCATTACGGCTGAGACCTGTCCCCACTATCTTGGGTTTACAGAGGACTTTGTCTTTGAGAAGGGCGCTCCGGCCAAGTGCACGCCGCCCATGCGCAGGAAGGAGGACATGGAGCGGCTGTGGGATTATGTTCTGGACGGCACCCTGTCCTGCGTGGGCAGCGACCACTCGCCGGCTGCGGATGAGGAAAAGGACAATGCCACAAAGGATATCTGGCATGCATGGGGCGGCCTTAATTCCATTCAGTTTTTCCTGCCCATGATGTTTGACATGGTGGTGAACCGGAAGGGCTTAAGCCCCACCCTGATTGCCAGGGTGATGGATTACAATCCGGCCAGGGTATTCGGCCTTTACGGCCGTAAGGGGGCCTTTGAGCTGGGATTTGACGGGGATATTGTTATTGTTGACCCGGAGAAGGCCTGGAAATGCAATCAGAGAGAGCTGCTGACCAAGGGGCATGTGTCCTGCTTCGACGGTCTGGAAGGGAAAGGCGCTCCTGTGTGCACCATCATCCGCGGCCGGACGGTTGCGGCCGGGGGAACCTTCAGGGAAGACGCTTCAGGCTATGGAAAATACGTGACTCCGGTACAGGGCTGTTAACAAAGGGAGAAGAAAGTAAAGGGTGACATTATGAGTGATGTAAAGAATGAGGTAAAACAGCAATCAGATTCATTGGCGCCGATTCAGGACAAGGACCGCATCATGGGGTGGGGGTCCTACCTGATGCTGTGGCTGGGAGGATGTATCTCCATCGGCACGCTGACCATGGGTTCCGCCCAGTTAGACAAGGGGCTGAACCTGATGCAGGTATTTATGGCAGTGCTGATTGGTTCCACCATACTGGTTATCGGCATCTGTGCAAATGACCGTTTCAGCTACAAATCAGGCGCGCCCTATGCGGTCCAGCTTAAGAGCGCATACGGTACAAAGGGAAACATTGTGCCTGTGATGATTCGTGGGCTTCCGGCTATTGTGTGGTATGGCTTCCAGACCTGGCTGGGCGGCTCCGCCATCAACCAGATATCCATTGCCATATTCGGATATGACAATGTGGTGCTGTACTTCCTGCTGTTCCAGGTGATACAGATAATATTATCCGTAAAGGGGTTTCATGGAATTAAATGGGTGGAGAATATCGGGGGCGTGGTTATTGTCAGCGCCATGCTCTACATGCTGTTTGTGTGCGTGACCCAGTACGGCGGCGTGATTGGCGATAAGCTGGTCAGCAGAAAGGGGTCCTGGGGAATGCCATTTGTAGCTGCCATCATTGCATTCTTCGGCAACAGCACCACGGTCATGCTCAATGCGGGAGACTATTCCAGGGAGCTGAAAGGCGGCTATTCCGTGGGGAAACGCGGCGTTGCCTACTTTATCGCCATGGTTCCCACCACGGTTCTTCTGGGGCTTATCGGCGCAATGGCTTCCACCGCAACAGGGATAGCGAATCCCATCAATGCCTTTTCCCAGATGGTGCACAATAAGGTCCTGCTGGTGGCAACCCTTGGATTCATCCTGTTTGCCCAGATGACAACCAACCTGGCCAGCAACGTGGTGCCGCCGGCCTATGCATTTATGGATGCGTTTAAGATGAAGCACAGGACAGCCGTTATCCTGGTGGGTATCCTGGCCGTATGCACCTGTCCCTGGATTCTGACCAATGACAGTTCCGCGGCAGGGCTGGATTTGTTCGTTAAAATTTATACCGCTTTCTTCGGCCCGATTTTCGCTGTGCTGATTACGGATTATTATATCCTGCACAGGGGCCGGATGGAAGGGGAGGCGCTGGATGACCTCTACGTTGACAATGGAGAACATGCAGGCATTAACTGGGCTGCCATCATAGCAACAGCAGTGGGCGCGGTCATTGGACTTATCAATGTGGATGTTTCCTTTTTCACGGCAACCATACCCACGGGACTGGTGTACTATCTATGCATGAAGCACATGCCGTCCTGCTGCCGTTTCAGGAAAGGAACTTCTTTGGAGAAGTAAACAGGAGGCAAAGCTTATGTATGATTTGTTAGTGAAAAATGGAAGGATTGTCACCCCGGAGACAGTGGAGGAGGGGAATATCGGTGTAAAGGACGGCAGGATTGCAGCCATACTCGCTGCGGACCAGGAGCCGGAGGCGGCAAGGGTAGTGGACGCAAAAGGAAACTATGTATTTCCGGGAGCCATTGACACCCACGCCCATCTCAACGACCCGGGCTATGAGTGGAGGGAGGATTACGAACACGGCACTGCCGCTGCTGCGGTGGGCGGTTACACCACGGTTATCGACATGCCTCTGCAGAATGAGCCGGCCATGACAAATGCGGAGATTTTTGACCGGAAGGTGGAAAAGGTGGACTGCAATGCGTATGCGGACTACTGCTTCTGGGGCGGTCTGGTGCCTGATAATTTTGACGAACTGGAAGGACTCCATGAGAAGGGCTGCGTTGCCTTTAAGTCATTCATAGGGCCTGTGTCGCCGGATTACAGCTCCTTAAGCTACGGGCAGGCCTATGAAGCCATGGAGCGAATCAAACAATTCGGAGGCCGCGCCGGCTTTCACTGCGAAGATTTTTCCATGATTAAATGGCAGGAGGCCAGGATGAAACGGGAAGGGTGCATGGACTGGCAGGGATTTCTGGATTCCAGGCCGGTGATTGCGGAGATGGTTGCAACCGTGGATATGATTGAACTGGCCAAAGCAACCGGATGCAAATTACATATCTGCCATGTGAGCAGCCCTGATGTGGCGCAGAAGATAAAGGAGGCCCAGCAGGAGGGCTATGATGTGACGGCGGAGACATGCTCCCATTATCTGAGCCTTACGGACCGGGATGTGCTGGAAAAGGGTCCCCTGTTTAAATGCGCGCCTCCCCTGCGCTCCAGGGAGGACGTGGACCGCCTGTGGGCCTATGTGGAGGACGGAACCTTCAGCGGCATAGCCAGCGACCACTCGCCCTGCTCCTATGATGAAAAATTCAAGGAGATTCTGGGCAATAAGATTGAGAATGTATTTGATGTCTGGGGAGGCATCAGCGGTATCCAGAGCGGATTCCAGGTTGCCTTCAGCGAGGGCTGCGCAAAGCGGGGACTGAGTCCGGCTGTGCTTGCAAGGGCCATGGCCCTGAACCCGGCCAAAGCATTTGGCATATACGGCAGAAAGGGGGATATACGCCCTGGATTTGATGCGGACCTGGTGATTCTGGACCCGGAAAAAGAGTGGGAGATTACAAGTGATTCCCTTCTCTACGTAAACAGGATTTCCGCGTTTGTGGGGATGAAGGGAAAGGGGCTGCCTGTATGCACCATTATCCGCGGCAATCTTGTGGCTGAGGACGGAAGGATTACAGCAGAAAAAGGCGTGGGAACCCTGGTCAGGAGACTTCAGTGAGTTCCTGTTATGTGGAAAAGGAGGAGGTATAAGCAATATGGTAGAAAATATGAATCTGAATCCGGAACTGGTTAAGAATGTGGACCCGGACCTTCAGCCTGCGAAAAAACGTATTATGGGGCCTGTTTCCTATGCGGCCAGCTTTATGGGAGGGTGCGTGTCCATCGGCACCTTTTCCATGGGCGCCGGCCTGATTGGAGCACTGACAGTGGGTCAGGCCATTCTGGCCATGGTTATCGGATGTCTGGTCATTGCGGTTGCGCTGGTGGTTATCGGCAACTGCGGACATAAATACGGCATTCCCTATACCGTACAGCTCAGAAGCAGTTTTGGCACCACCGGGGTCAAGGTGCCCGGACTGCTGAGAGGCATTCCCGCCATTATCTGGTTCGGGTTCCAGAGCTGGGTGGGAGCAGGAGCCATCAACAGCTGTCTGAGCATCCTGTTCGGATTCAGCAACCTTCCCCTGGTCTATGCCCTGTTCACCATGCTGCAGGTTGCCCTGGCCATCAAAGGATTTGAAGGCATCAAGTGGCTGGAAAATATTTCCTGTGTCTTTATCATTGCTATTCTGGCCTACATGCTGTATGTGGTCAGGACACAGTTTGCAACTGAGATTGACGATGTATTTTCCGGAATCAAGGGGACCTGGGGCATGCCTTTCTGGGCAGCCACCACCTCCTTCCTGGGAATCTATTCCACCATGATTATCAATGCATCCGATTATTCCCGCAACCTGCAGGAAAAAGTGGGGCCCGCCTTTACCGGAAGCATCTACACCATAGCCATTCTGCCTGTAACGCTGTTCATGGGACTTATCGGCCTTCTTGTGACAGCGGCAACCGGCAACAGCGACCCGGTTGTGGTGTTCTCAACAACCATGGGAAGCAAGTTCCTCACTGTGGTGACACTGCTGTTTATCGCATTTGCCCAGGTTACCACCAACGTGCTGAACAACATTGTTCCCCCATCCTATGTGCTGATGGAGTCATTCCACATGAAATGGTCCCACGCCACTGTACTGGTGGGAATACTTTCCGCCTGCTGTATGCCGTGGAAGCTGGTAACCGATGATTCCGCCGCAGGTTTGAGCCTGTTTACCCAGTTTTACTCCGCGTTCCTGGGGCCCATCTTTGCAGTGATGGCGGTGGATTACTATATTCTCCGGAGGAAGAAGCTGGACATCAATCAAATGTATGACAAACAGGGCGTGTTTAAGGGAGTCAACTGGGCGGCCATCATTGCCATCATCATCGGCTCCCTCTGCTCTCTGGTCATAGTCCAGCTGTCCTGGTATGTGAGTCTCCTTCCCACAGGACTGGTATATTACTTCCTGATGAAGACCATGAAGAGCGCAAAGCCCTTTTGTACAGGGACTATTTTCCAGAGCCGGGAGAGCTGATGTTCGAATGCAGGAATGCCAGAGTCTCATCCAGCAGCTGCTTCGTAAAGGGGCTGCCCTCATCCCGGTCAAAGTCGTGGCTGCCGCAGGAGGCAATGAACTGCCGCGGATGGAAACGGTTTGACAGTTCCAGGAATTCTGCATAAGGCACATCGGTGTCCCCCGTACTGTGGGCGCAGAAAAGAGGACAGGGCAGTGCAGTGCAGGCGCGCAGGGTGTAGTCCAGATAGAAATATTTTTCCCGGCCTTCATACAGAAGGGAACGCCAGGCGCCTGTCTGTCTTGCATATACATAGATGCTGTAGTGGGTGTCCAGGGCTCCGGCGGTGTGAGGGACGCCTCCTGTCTGTTCCAGGCAGGAGGCATCCACAGCCGGAAGGGACCTGTAATATTCGCTGGGCGTCTGAAACCAGTTATCACACAGGAATCCGTATCCGTAATAGGAGAGGATTCCCGCAGGAGCCTGGGGAAGGTTTCCCCGGGCAGCGGCCAGAAGGCAGAGATATGCCCCGGCGGACCGGCCCCACAGGAAGAAGGGCAGCTTTTGGCCGCAGTACAGTTCGGGATTATTGATGTAATGGGTGATGGAGGAACATACATCACCTATTATGGTATCCAGCTTTGCGGCGGGGGCAAGGGGATAATCGTAGGAAATAATGATATATCCTGCATGGGTCAGGGTCCGGATGTGGAGGTCCGGCAAATCCTCCCGGTGTCCGTACAGCAGACCGCCTCCGTGGAAATAAAGGACAGAGGCCTTTGCCTCCGTGCCCCTTTCCGAATATATAGTTGCATACTTTGGATAAGAAGGATGGTCCAGGCTTATCTCTTTCTTTTCCGGCATAATGGTTTTCTCCTTTCGGCAACAGTTGAATTTAACTAAAGATATTATAGCACGGAACCTCAAAAAAGAGGGGCGTTAAAAATTTAGCAATAGGGTATAAAATGGATAAAAATCATAGGAAGATTTGCCTAATTAGATAATTGAAATAAAGAGGCTGTTTTGCAATAATGTAATTATAAAAAAGCTGACCGAAACGGCCCAAAAAGAATGAAAGCGAGGAAGTAGAAATGAGTTATTTAAATGAACAGATAGGATACCGCGAGGAATTATTGACAACACGTTCCGTAATCAAGAAGGAAAATTATGTGCTGCTGGAGCCGGACGGGCTGGTTAAGAACAGCATTCCCGGTTATGAGAACTGCGATGTCACCATTCTGGGCTCCCCGGCCATGGGAGCCACCTTTGCGGATTACCTGGTTACGGTAAAGGAAAATGGAAAAAACACAGGAATCGGCGGCGAGGGTCTGGAGACATTCCTCTATGTGCTGTCCGGCGAAGTGACTGTGAAGAACGAAGACAAGGAAGCAGTCCTCACCCAGGGCGGTTACATCTACTCACCGGAGAGCAACAAGGTTTCCTTTGATAACAAGAGCGGCAAGGAAGCAAAGCTGTATGTATACAAGCGCAGATACGAGAGAATCGAAGGGTACAGTGCATTTACCGTGGTGGGAAATGCCAATGACCTTCCATGGGTGGAGTATGAGGGCATGGAGAACTGCCACATCAAGGATTTCCTTCCCGCAGCAGGCAACTTCGGGTTTGACATGAACATGCACATCCTGAAATTCAAGCTGGGCGCATCCCACGGCTATATCGAGACTCATATTCAGGAGCACGGAATGTATTTCCTGTCAGGCAAGGGCATGTACAGGGCCGACAGCGACTGGGTGCCGGTAAAAGCAGGAGATTACATGTTCCTAGATGCATACTGCCCCCAGGCATGCTACGCAGTGGGACGCGAAGAGGATTTTGCGTACATTTACTCCAAGGATTGCAACAGAGACGTACAGCTGTAAAGAAAAATGAAAATAAACGGGGTGTAGATATGAAGCTTTCCCATGATGAATTAAAGGGGTTAATGAAAAATAAACTGATGCAGGCAGGGCTTAAGGAAGACCATGCGGATAAGACGGCAGAGATTCTTACCTGGTCTGATGAAAGGGGCTATCACTCCCACGGCGCCGTGCGGGTGGAGTATTACGCTGAGAGGATAGCCAAGGGCGGAATTACGGTTGAGCCCAAATTTGAATGGAAGGAGACCGGGCCGTGCTCCGCTGTCTTTGAAGGGGACAATGGCTGCGGGTATGTGGCATCGGTCCTGGCCATGGAAAAAGCCATAGAGATGGCTGGAAAGACAGGGGTTGCCGTGGTGGGCATCCGCAATATATCCCACAGCGGTTCCATTGGCTACTATACGGAGATGGCAGCCAGGAAAAACATGGTGGCCATTGCATTCTGCCAGTCAGACCCAATGGCGGTGCCCTACGGAGGGACAGAGCCTTATTACGGAACCAATCCAATCTCCTTTGCAGCTCCAACGGCGGACGACAGGACCGTTGTCTTTGATATGGCAACCACGGTCCAGGCATGGGGCAAGATACTGGATAAACGTTCCCGGCATGAAGCCATTCCGGATACCTGGGCAGTGGATGAGAAAGGCCGGCCGGTTACGGACCCCAACCTTGTGAATGCCCTGGTTCCCATTGAGGGCGCCAAGGGATACGGGCTTATGATGATGGTAGACATCTTCTGCGGCGTGCTCCTGGGGGTTCCCTTCGGCAAGCACGTAAGCTCCATGTACCATGACCTGTCCAAGGGCAGGGAACTGGGACAGATGTTCATTGTCATGGACCCGTCCAGGTTTGTGGGCCTGGATGCGTTTAAAGCGTCCATGTCCCAGTCCCTTGACGAGCTGGGAGAAATGCCGGCCGCCCAGGGCTTTGGAAAGGTCTACTATCCGGGAGAACGCGCTGTCATGAGGCGGGATAAAGCCTATGCCACAGGCGGCGTGGAGATTGTGGATGAGATTTATGAGTATCTGAAGAGCGATGATATACACTTTGACAAGTACGACCACAAAAACAGGTTTGCCGAATAAGGAGAAGGGAAGCGTATGTTAAAAACCATAGTAAAAAAGGGGAGTTACCATGATTCTGTTGTCCTCATGCTTTTGACCAACCAGATTTCCGCCATAGAAGGTGTAAAGAAGGTTTCCATCATGATGGCGACGCCTGCCAATAAAGACATATACAGACAGAGCGGTCTCAGCACCGGCGAGCTGGAGGAGGCATCAGCCAATGATATGGTGGTGGTTGCCGATGTGGAGGACGAGGGACTGCTGGACGGAATCATGGAGGAAGTGGAAGCCTTCTTCAAGAAGCAGTCCACTGCAGAGTCGGATAAAAAGGGAGCAGAGGCAGTGCGGTCCTGGGAAAAGGCTCTGGGCAGGCTTGCGGATGCCAATCTTGCGGTTATCTCCATACCAGGCGCTTACGCTGCGCTGGAGGCGGACCGGGCATTGGACGAGGGCATGAACGTGTTTATGTTCAGCGACAATGTGACGCTGGAGGATGAGATTCAGTTAAAAAAGAAGGCCCATGAAAAAGGTCTGGCGGTTATGGGGCCGGACTGCGGCACAGGCATCATCCAGGGCGTTCCCATTGCATTTACCAACCATGTGGCTCCGGGGCCCATCGGAATCATCGGTGCGTCGGGAACCGGCATCCAGGAGCTGACCACGATTATAGACCGTCTGGGCGAGGGCGTAAAAAACGCCATTGGCACCGGAGGAAGGGACCTGTCCACTGAGGTGGGCGGAATCACCATGATGGATATGATTGAGGCCATGGAGCAGGATGACAGCGTAAAGGTGCTGATTATCATATCCAAGCCGCCTGCAAAGGCGGTGCGGGACCGGATTTCCGACCGCCTGAGCAGCTTTAAGAAGCCGGTGGTCACCCTGTTCCTGGGTGAAAAGCCGGAGTACCATGAGGAAAACTTCTACCATGCCTATACCCTGGATGAAGCGGCCCGTCTGGCTGTGGGACTGGTGAGGGGACAGGAAATCGGGGAAGGAACCGTGGAGACGGACAGCTCCTGCTTCTTTAAGGCAGAGGAAAAGAAAACTATCAAGGCCTATTACTCAGGAGGCACCCTGGCAGGGGAAGCAGCCATGCTGATTAAGGATGCCCTGAACCTTAAGGTGCCGCCCCAGAAGGCGGAAGGCTTTATGCTGAAGACGGACGGACATATTGTGGTGGATTTGGGAGACGATGTATACACCCAGGGCAAGCCGCACCCCATGATTGACCCTGCCAAACGCATTGAGTGCATGCAGGAAGCCATCGACGACCCGTCCACAGGCGTGATTCTTCTGGATATCATGCTGGGCTACGGTTCCCATGAGGATATGGCGGGAGCCCTTCTTCCGGCAATCACCCGTCTGCGGGATAGGGCAAAGGAAGAAGGACGGAAGCTGTTCTTCGTGGCAACTGTCTGCGGAACAAGAAGGGACTTCCAGGGCTATGACAAGGCTGTGGATACGCTGAAGGAAGCGGGCGTCATTGTGTGCGAAAACAATAAGCTGGCTGTACATACGGCTGTCCGCGCCATTGGCCTGGATTTTGACGAGCCGGAAAAGGCTGTCCGTCCCAGGAAAGTGGCCGGGATTGAGAAGACAGAGGCGTCCGGGAAACTGCTGGAGCTTTTGTCTCAGAAGCCAAGGGTCATCAATGTGGGCCTTAAGAGCTTTGCTGAGGTCATTGAACACTTTGGATGCGACGTGGTTCAGTATGACTGGGCGCCTCCGGCAGGCGGCAATGTGGAGCTTATAAAAATGCTGAATTTCCTTAGAAGCTGTCCTGAGACGGATATCGACCAGGCCAACCGCTCGGTTATCGCCAGGGTGGTGGCCAGCCAGCCGGTAATTAAGGATGTGGTGCCGGCCAGGTCAGTGATTCGGGAGCTGAATGACGGCAAGGTGATTCTCCATGCAGGGCCGCCCATCCGGTTTGAAAACATGCCGGACCCGGTACAGGGCTCCTGCGTGGGGGCAGTCCTCTTTGAGGGATGGGCCGGCACGGAGGAGGAGGCAAGAAAGCTGCTTGCATCCGGGGAAGTGACCTTTATTCCCTGCCACCATGTAAAGGCCGTGGGCCCCATGGGCGGTATTACCTCCGCCAACATGCCTGTGTTTGTGGTTGAGAACCAGACCCACGGCAATGAGGCTTACTGCACCATGAACGAGGGCATAGGAAAGGTGCTGAGATTCGGAGCCTATTCCAAAGAAGTGGTTGACCGTCTGCTGTGGATGCGGGACGTGCTGGGACCAACCCTTGGAAAGGCCATCCGTTCCATGGGAGGATTGAATGTGAATCCCCTTGTGGCCAAGGCAATTGCCATGGGAGATGAATTCCATCAGAGGAACATTGCGGCTTCCCTGGCCTTCCTGAAAGAGGTGAGCCCGGTAATCACCAGGATGGATATGGATGAGAAGGACCGCTATGACGTCATAAAATTCCTGGCCGACACAGACCAGTTCTTCTTAAATATCATGATGGCCACAGGCAAGGCTGTTATGGACGCGGCAAGACAGATTACGGACGGCACCATTGTCACCGCCATGTGCAGGAACGGCGTGGAATTCGGTATCCGTATCAGCGGCATGGGGGATGAGTGGTTCACGGCTCCGGTCAACACGCCCCAGGGACTTTACTTTACCGGGTATGACGGGGAGGACGCCTGTCCTGATATGGGAGACAGCGCCATCACGGAAACCTTCGGCGTAGGCGGAATGGCCATGATTGCCGCCCCGGCCGTTACCAGGTTTGTGGGAGCCGGCGGGTACGAGGACGCGCTGCGCACCAGCACAGAGATGACGGAGATAACCATTGACAGGAATCCCAACTTCATTATACCTAACTGGAATTTCCAGGGGACCTGCCTTGGAATCGATGCCAGGCTGGTGGTGGAAAAAGGCATTACACCGGTTATCAACACTGGGATTGCCCACAAGGTGGCCGGCTACGGCCAGATAGGAGCCGGCACCGTGCACCCGCCGGTGGCCTGCTTTGAAAAGGCTGTTGCGGCATATGCAAAGAAATTGGGGTTTTCTTTGGACTGAGTCAGGACTAAATAAGGGAGAGGGCTTATGGATAAAAAACGGGTTGTGATTGCTCTGGGCGGCAACGCCCTGGGCAGGGATATAGAAGAACAGAAGCAGGCAGTGGCAAAGACGGCTGAGGTAATCGTGGACCTGGTGCAGCAGGGCATGGACCTGATTATCACCCATGGCAACGGTCCCCAGGTGGGGATGATTCAGAATGCCATGGACCGGCTGGCCTGCAGCTATGAGGATTATAAGGAAACGCCGCTGCCTACATGCGTGGCCATGAGCCAGGGGTATATCGGAATTGACCTGCAGAATGCCATTAAATACGAGCTGTACAAGAGAAACATGGATGTAAAGGTATCCACCATTCTGTCCCAGGTGGAGGTGGACCCGGAGGATGAAGCGTTCCGCAATCCCACCAAGCCAATCGGCCGGTTCCTGACTGAGGAAGAGGCAAAGAAGAACATGGAAAACGGGATTCCCTGCATGGAAGACGCGGGAAGGGGCTACCGCATTGCAGTGGCTTCCCCCATGCCCATGAAAATCCGGGAGCTGAAAACCATAGAGACGCTGGTGGATGCCGGCCACATTGTCATAACCTGCGGAGGAGGAGGGATTCCGGTGGTCAATGACAACGGAAAGCTCTCAGGCGTCAACGCAGTCATTGACAAGGACAATGCCAGCAGCCTGCTGGCAGCGGAGCTGGAGGCTGATTACCTCATCATCCTGACGGCCGTGGAAAAGGTGGCCATCAATTTCGGAAGGGAGAACCAGGAGTGGCTCAGCGACCTTACGGTGGCCCAGGCAATGGAATACATTGCCCAGGAACAGTTCGCCAAGGGGTCCATGCTTCCAAAAATCGAGGCAGCCATCCGCTTTGCCCAGTCAGGCGAAGGCAGGCGTACCCTGATAACCCTGCTTGATAAGGCGGCGGAGGGAATTGCCGGAAGGACAGGAACAGTAATACATAAGTAGGCGGGAGATAAATTATGAACATACCAACAAATCTGTTTATGTGGATAATGGCATGTCTGCCAATCATTGTCCTGCTGCTGTTAATGATCCGGTTCCAGTGGGGGGCTACGGAAGCAGCCCCCGTGGGACTGGCCATCACGATTGTTACCGGCATTGTATTCTATAAAGCGGATATCAGGCTGCTGGCAGCCGAGAGCGCAAAAGGCATATGGAGCGCGCTGATTATCCTTCTGATTGTATGGACTGCCATTCTTCTGTACCAGGTGGCGGATGAGGCCCGTGCCTTTCTTGTAATCCGCAACGGGATGAGAAAGCTTCTGCCCAACGAACTTCTGATGGTTCTGGCCCTGGGATGGATACTGGAGAGCTTTCTCCAGGGAATCACAGGCTTCGGTGTACCGGTGGCAGTGGGAGCGCCCCTGCTCATGGGCATCGGCGTGGTCCCTGTATTTGCGGTCATCATACCTTTATTGGGGCAGGCGTGGGGTAATACCTTCGGAACCCTGGCAGCTGCCTGGGATGCCCTTGCCATGTCCACGGGACTTGTGCCCGGAACACCGGATTATCTGGCGGCAGCCTTCTGGGCAGGGGTGTTCATCTGGATGTGGAATGTGGTGATTGGCCTGGTGATTTGCTGGTTTTACGGAAAAGGAAAGGCTGTAAAGAAAGGGCTTCCAGCCCTTCTCATCCTGTCCCTGATTCAGGGCGGGGGAGAACTGCTTCTGACCAGGGTTAATACAACCATTGCCTGCTTTCTTCCGGCCTGCGTATCCCTGGTGGCCCTGTTCCTGATAGGCAGGATGAAGATGTACAGGCAGGAGTGGAGCGTGGAAGACAGCCGGCTGATGGACCGCAGGAACGCGGCCGGGACATCGGACGGGGCGCCGGCCGACATGACGCTGGTGCAGGCCTTTGTGCCCTATATCCTGCTGACCGCGGTCACCATGGTGGTGCTGGTGGTACCTCCGGTGAATCATCTGCTGAACCAGGTGTCCATTGGATTTTCCTTTCCGGAGACATCCACCGGGTATGGATTTGTGAACCAGGCATCGGAACTTTTTTCGCCTTTGCGGCCCTTCACCCATGCAAGCATGTTCCTGTTCCTGTCATCTATTGCGGGACTGGTATATTTTGGAAGGCACGGATGGATTCGGCCGGGAGGGGTTAAGCGTGTGTTTGTGCGCTCCGTAACCATGTCCATGCCTTCGGGAATCGCCATCATCGGTCTGGTCATCATGTCCAAAATCATGGGAGGAACCGGGCAGACCAGCGTGCTGGCGGACGGAATTGCAAGGGTTCTTGGCAAGACCTACGTCATATTGGCTCCCCTGGTGGGAATGGTGGGGTCCTTCATGACCGGAAGCAATATGTCATCCAATATTCTCTTCGGGGAATTCCAGGTAACCACTGCCGGCCTGCTTCATCTGAACCAGGCGCCAATCCTGGGAGCACAGACAGCGGGCGGTTCCATCGGAAGCGCCATCAGCCCCAGCAATATCATCCTGGGGACCACCACGGCGGGGATCCTGGGCAGCGAGGGACAGGTGCTGAAGAGAATCATTCCCTTCACCACCATTATGACGCTGGCAATCGGTATAATTGTGTTTCTGACAGTGGCTGTCTCATGACACGCAGGCAGCACAGGGGGAAAGAGAGGATACTGTATGGAGACAGAGAAGTTTTTTAAGACAAAGGGGGGCAGGCTGACCGTGGCCTTTGCAGCCATCCTGGCGGCGTTCGCCCTGATTCTGACAGAGCTTAGGATGCCGGGAGACGGGTCGTGCCTGTCCGGGTTTATCCTGCTGGTAGCGGCCATGCTGTACTCGCCGTTTAAGGTATATGTGATAGACAGAAAGAAGTCAAAAGAAATAAAATAGAGGGAATGGAAGGGCGTTCCCAAAAAAGAACAGAGAGGGTATAGGAATGGTAATTGAGGATATAACAGGCAGAATTGCCAGGGATTTGGAGCATTTAAAACAGTATACTGCAACACCGGGGAACGGCTGCACCAGACTTCCGTTCACAAAAGAAGCCAGACAGGCCGTGGAGTATCTGAAGGAACTGATGACAGAGAGCGGGCTGCAGGTGCGGGAGGACGCTGCCGGCAATGTGTTTGGGGTACTGCAGGGCGAAGACCCTGACGCTCCCTGCGTCATGATGGGCTCCCACTATGACTCTGTGTACAACGGAGGGGATTACGACGGAATAGCGGGCGTTATATGCGCCATTGAGGTGGCCCGTCTCCTGACAGAGGAGGGAATCAGGCCCAAAAGGGATTTTGTGGTGGCAGGGTTCTGCGATGAAGAGGGAACCCGGTTCGGAACAGGATACTTTGGTTCAGGAGCCATCCTGGGGCACCGGGACGTGGAATACACCAAGAAATTCCGGGATAAGGACGGCATATCCATCTATGAAGCCATGAAGGAATACGGGATGGACCCGGAGCGGATTGGGGAGGCTGTCTGGGAGAAGGGCAGGATTGGCTGCTTCCTGGAAGCGCATATTGAGCAGGGACCGGTCCTGGACACGGAAGGAACCGAGATAGGGCTGGTAGACTGTATTGTGGGCATCCAGCGGTACATGGTGACCGTACACGGCAGGGCCGACCATGCGGGAACCACTCCCATGGATATGAGGATGGACCCTGTGGACGCAGCTTCAAAGGTTATCTCCAGAATCGCGGACTGGGCCAGGGAAAAGGCGGACGGAACCGTTGCCACCGTGGGATATGTGAATACCATACCGGGGGGAATGAACATTGTGGCGGATACAGCGGAGTTTACCGTGGATATCCGTTCCAGGAATAACGACAACATAAACGACATTGCAGCCAGGATAAGAAAAGCCCTGGAACGGGCTGTAAAGGAGTACGGCGGCAGCTTTGACATGGAGAATAAGCTGACCATTACACCGGTGGAGCTTTCAAAGGAAATGCTGGACGTGATGGAGGAAGAGTGCAGGAGCCGGGGCTACAGCTGCAGGCGCATGTTAAGCGGCGCAGGCCATGATGCCCTGGAAATCGGGCAGGTGCTTCCCACGGTCATGCTGTTTGTTCCGAGCAAGGACGGACGGAGTCATTGTCCGGTTGAGTTTACCAGATACAGCGACCTGGCCAAGGCAGCGGTGGTCATGGAAAGGCTGGCGAAAGAAAAGGTTTTGGCATAACATATAAATATAGAAAAGACACAGGCGCAAGAATACTTGTATGCGTCTGTGTCTGTTCGTGTTATAATGAATGGTAACGTTGACCGGGCAAATAAAGGCGGTGGGGATGAAGATGGGATTAACGGTAAGAGAACTTCTTTTGACAGATGAAATGAAGGAAATAAAGGTACTTGGAGGCAGCAGGGGACTGGACAGGGAAATCAAAGGCGTGACAATCATCGAGGCGCCGGACATTGTAAAGTTTATTGACGGAGGCGAGGTTCTGCTGACTGGTTTGTATGCATTCCGGTCCTGTACGGTAGAAGAATTCCGCACATATATTAACGAGCTGACAAGAAAGAGCGTCAGCGCCCTTGTGTTAAAGCGGGGCAGAGAGGTGGACAATGCAGACACCAAGATTGAGCTGCTGTTTGCCTTTGCAGAGGAACATGACATCCCGGTTCTGGAGGTTCCTTTTGAGGTTTCCTTCAGGGATATCATGAGCCTGATTATGGAACGGCTGTTCAACGAGGAGGTAACCAGGCTTAAGTATTTTAAGACCACCCATGACAATTTCGCCGCCCTGGCCATTGCGCCTGATTCCACGGGAAAAGGGGTGGATGAGATACTGGATGTGCTGTCAAAGCTGATTCGCAATCCGGTGGCGGTTTTCAACCAGAACCTGTCCTGTCTGGCAGCCACGGACCAGGCGTCCAGGGAATTTGCTGTCAGCAGGGACGCAGTGCCTTTTGAGCCGGGCACTTATTCAAACTACACCTATATGAGACAGACAGGGGAGGTTTCCCAATGTCTGATTCAGGTAAAGATGAGTTTCCGGGAAAAGATATACCTGGTAGTGACAGAGTTAAACCAGCCCTTTGGGACCATGGACTGCATTGCCGCGGAGAGCGCCATCACGGCCCTGCGGTTTGAATTTTCCAGGCAGTATGCGGTGACGGAACTGGAGAAGAAGTTCCAGAATGATATTATACACAATATTCTGAACGGAAAAATACATTCCATGGGAGAGCTTCAGAAGAATACCAGCCTTCTGGGGGTTGACATCAACGGCAGCTACCGGGTCATTGTATTCGGAATGACAAACGAGAGCATGGCCAGAGGGGACTTTAAGGCAAAGGTAAAGGATATCGATGTATTGAGCGATTTAATCCGGAGCCGTATATCCAAAGCTAAAATACATAACGACCTTGATAAGATTGTAGTGATACAGGAGGTGGACCGGGAACAGACCCAGGAGGAATACCGCAAAAACATTAAAAAGATAGCGGAACAGGTCCAGGGGGATGTGGCCAGATATAACAAGTATCTCAAGATTAAGGCAGGGGCAGGGAGAGTGGTGGACGGCATCATCAATCTTCCGGAGAGCTTTAAAGAGGCTAACGAGGCATTTATGTTTGTGGATGTGGCGGGAGAGACGCCGGAGGACGGCAGCCCCCAGATTATGCTGTTTGCGGACCTGGGTATATTTAAGCTGCTGTGCCAGTTAAGCGACCCGTCCATGCTGCTGGAGTATGTGCCGGAGGGACTTCAGAAGCTTTATAACTATAAAAAGCCCCAGAGGGATGACCTGATTATTACCCTGAGGGCGTACCTGGACCGGAACCTGAACCTTTCCAAGACAGCCCAGGACCTTTACGTGCACTATAAGACCGCTGTCTACCGCATTGAAAAGATAGAAAAAATAACCGGAATTGATTTTGACAATGCCAACGAGGTGCTGGCTGTGCGGATTGGTCTGGTGGTGTATAAAATGATAGAGAATTACAACAAGGACTTCATATAGAGGCAGGAGAGATAGTTTATCCAGACTAGATAAATTATCTCTCTATTTTTATCTGTTTGCTCCGATGTAATCCGTTAAAATATTATCTATAATGTGCAATATAGATAAGAAGTACAGAAAAGAAATATAGGGCGTGTACAAGATTGCCAACAATCGGAAGCAAGGAGGGGTTAAATGGATATCAATTTAGACAGGATTCTTAACCGGCTGGAAGAACTGTACCAATGCGGGGCCCAGGAAGACGGGACATTCACCCGTATGGCCTATTCGCCGGAGGACAGGAAAGGACGGGAGACTTTTATAGGATATTTCCGGGAACTGGGAATCGAATCAAGAATGGATGCAGCCGGAAACCTGATTGCCAGACTGGAGGGAGAGGACCCGGACCTGCCGGCCATTATGACAGGCTCCCATCTGGACACGGTGCCGGACGGCGGAAGGTATGACGGGGCCCTGGGCTGCGTGGCCGGACTGGAGGTGTGCCAGACGCTGCTTGAGAGCGGCAGAAAGCTGCGCCATCCCCTGGAGGTTGTGGTATTTACGGATGAGGAAGGCTTCCGGTTCGGAAGCGGTATGCTGGGAAGCGGCGCCATGTGCGGCCAGGACCTGCACGTCAGCGGGGAAGACCAGGACATGTACGGCCAGTCCAGAGAGGATGTGCTTAAGGCCTGCGGATTAAAGGTGGCGGACCTGGGAAATGCCAGGAGGTCCGCTGAATCAGTACACTGTTTCCTGGAGCTTCATGTGGAACAGGGGGCCTCCCTTTACAAGAACCGGATTCCCGTGGGCGTGGTTACATCCATTGCAGGGGTGAGCCGGTTTGAAATCAAAGTCACGGGAGAGGCCAACCATGCGGGAAGCACGGTGATGGAGGACAGAAAGGATGCGCTGGTGGCTGCCGCCAGATTCGTGGCCCAGGTTCCGGAGATAGTGGCCATGTACGGCAATCCGTTTACAGTTGCCACCGTGGGAACCATGAAGGTGGTGCCCAACTCCGTGAATGTAATTCCTGGGGAGGCCGGCTTCCACCTGGAGATACGTGACCAGGATGAAAAAATTATGGAGACCATAGAGCAGAAGCTGAGGGAATGCCTGGATGAAATCTGCCGGGAGATGGGGGAGGAGTACAGCTTCAACCGGTTCTCCTACCATGAGCCTGCGCCGATGACGGAATGGGTAAGGGATGCCGTTGAGGCGTCTGTCAGGAAACTGGATATTCCGTATGCCAAAGTCCCAAGCGGGGCCTTCCATGATTCGCTGCTCATGACAACGGTTTTCCCCACAGGAATGATATTTGTTCCGAGCGTGGGCGGAATCAGCCATTCCAGACATGAGTTTACAGAGGGAAAGGATATTGGACTGGGATGCAGGGTGCTGCTGGAGACAGTCCTTCGCGCAGACAATCTATAAGCACTGTAAAAAACAATAAAAATAAAATGTGAAAGGCAGGTAATGTTATGGAAAAGAAAAGAATTGGTATTATTGGCGGAGGTATTTCAGGAACATGTCTCGGATATCATCTGAGCCTTTATGACAATGCTGAGGTCATTGTATTTGAGAAGGATACCATTGGCGGGGCTTCCACGGCCAAGTCCGCAGGAACCGTATGTCTCTTTGACGATTCGCTGAGAAACAGATACTGGGACGTAAGGTTATATGGTTTTGAGTCATATCTGAAGATGGAAGCAGAGGAAAAGGGCTCTGCCGGGTTTGACAAGACAGGAACCCTGGTGGTTGCAACCGACGAGAAGGTAGAGGCTACCATTAAGACCGGCATTGCGCTGGCAAAGGCAGCCGGTTATACAGGCGAGTACATAACGGACAAGGACAGGATTAAGGAAATCCTTCCTGATATCTCCACAGACAATATCCTGGGCGCAGGCTACACACAGGATGACGGATACTTTGACGGAACCATGATTTCCAATACCTATGCAAAGAAGATGCAGAAGAACGGCGGCGTTATCAGGACCGGCGTGAAGGTGACGGAGGTTCTGAAAGAAGGAAATAAGATTAAAGGCCTTAAGACAAACGACGGCCAGGAATACGAATTTGACTATGTGGTGGACTGTACCGGTCCATGGAGCAAATTTACCGGCGAGATGGTGGGCATGGACGTGCCGATTTGGCATACAAAGGCAGAAGCATTCTTTTTATGCCCTCCTGGAAAGAAATTAGGATATACCTTCCCGGTGCTGAAATATCCGGCCTTTTACGCCCTCCGCGCAGGAGACAATATCTTTATCTGCAAGTCCCATCTTTCCATGGACCTGAACAATCCCATGCATGCGGGACAGTGGAATCCGGACAAGCTTCCTGCCACAGGCGGAACCGACGATTACTTTATTGATTTCCTGTTAGACCAGCTGGAGTGCAGGGTGCCGGGCATTGTGGACAGCGGACTGGTATCATCCTGGCTGTCATACCGTGCAGAGCCAAAGGACTTCCTTCCCATTTTAGGCGAGACGCCGGTGGAGGGCTATATCCTGGCAACCGGTTACGGCGGCAACGGCGTTATCGAGGCGCCGGCTGCCAGCAGGGACCTTGCAAAATTCATTATGCGGGGGGAGAAGACACCGCTATTGGAAGACTGGGCATTTGAGCGTCTGTTAAAATAAGAAGGCAGCGGAGAGGAGAAAATATGGATATAGCGGTTCTTATAAAACAGGTTCCTGTTTCCAATGATGTTTCCGTGGACCCCGTGACCCATGCCCTGATTCGTTCCAGTTCAGAGGGCATGATTAACCCTGCGGACCTGAACGCAATTGAGGCTGCCATGGTTTTAAAGGAACAGACAGGCGGCAAGGTGACCGTATTCACCATGGGACCGGCTGATGCTGAGAAGGCGTTACGGGACGCCATGGCTCTGGGATGCGATGAGAGCTGCCTCATCACGGACCGGTGTCTTGCAGGAGGAGATACCATTGCAACGGCCAGGGTGCTGGCAAAAAGCATTGAGAGATATGGAACATTTGACCTGCTCTTAAGCGGTGCGCTGTCTGCGGACGGCGCCACCGGACAGGTGGGTGCCATGGTGGCGGAATATATGGGCATCCCCCATGTGGCTGAGGTACAGGGACTCTTATACGATGAGGGCGGCAAGGACTGTATCACGGCTGTGAAAAAGTATCAGGGCATGGAGTGGAAGATTAAGGCGTCCCTGCCTGCCCTGGTGAGCATATGCTTCGGAAGCAATGAGCCGCGTCTGGCAACCCTGCGCTCCAAGAGGGCGGCCAAGAACAAGCCCCTGGAGGTATATACCAATGCAGAGCTTCAGCTGGAGGCGGAGGAGATTGGCCTTCCCGGCTCTCCCACAGAGGTAACGGATTCATTCCAGCCTGAGAGCACCAGAAAAGCCCGGATGCTTACGGGCACGCCGGAGGAGCTGGCGGCCAGACTCAAGGAGCTGATTGAGATTGAGAAAGGAAAAGAATAGATGGCGAACGGAATTTGTGTTTTTGCAGAAAATTATAATGGGAATTTAGAACCCGTTGTGGCAGAACTGGTCCGCGCAGCCCATTGCATCAAGGAAACCACCGGTGAAAAGATACAGGCCGCTGTCCTGGCCAGGGACGGTAAGAACCTGGTGGCCCAGCTGGAACAGCTTGGGGTTGATGAGATATATGTGGTGGAGACAGACAGGGACTGCCTGTTCCAGGATGACGCGGTTAGCCAGGTGATGGCGGAAATGCTGAAACGCATGGAACCTTCCAGCGTGCTGATTCCGGCCACTCCCACAGGCCGCTCCGTCTTTTCCAGAGTGGCTGCCCGTCTGGGCTGCGGTATGACGGCGGACTGCACGGAATTAGCCGTGGACACCAGGGAGGACGGCAGCTTTTACATCAAGCAGAACAAGCCCTCCTTTGGGGAAAATGTATTTGTCACCATTGTGACAAAGAAAGGGGTCTATCCCCAGATGATGACAGTAAGGCCCGGCGTGTACACTCCCTATGAGGCGGAGGAGGGCAGAAGGGCGGATGTTGTATATTATAAAGACATCGCCCTCCCGGAATCCGGGATTCAGGTAGTGTCGAGCGCGCCTGCATTAAGCGATACGGACAGCATCCTGGCAGCAGAGGTTGTGGTGGTCGGCGGACGCGGCGCTGAGAGCGAGGAAAACTTTACGCTCTTAAAAAAGTTTGCCGAAAAGCTGGAAGCTGCAATCGGAGGCACCAGGCCGCTGGCAGATACCGGATTCATTCCATTTGAGCACCAGATTGGACAGACCGGATTCACCATACGGCCCAAGGTCTGCATCTCCCTGGGCGTATCCGGAGCCATCCAGCACACGGAAGGCATAAAAGACACCAAGCTGTTTGTGGCAATCAACCAGGATGAAAGCGCGCCGATATTCAATATTGCGGATTACGGCATGGTCTGCGATATGAAGGATGTGCTGGAAGCTTACATGAAGCTGTAAGCCGGAGCCGCGGTATGCACCGGCAGAAAGGAAGGGACCATGGACTTATTAGAGATTATGAGGAAGAGGCGCAGCATCAGGAACTACAGCAATGAGGCGATTCCGGAGGAAGACCTTAAAAAAGTGCTGCAGGCAGGCCTTTTATCTGCGTCTGGCAAGGCAAAACGTCCCTGGGAGTTTATCGCCGTGCGCAGCAGGCAGACCCTGGACACTCTCTCCGGATGCAGGGCAGGAGGCGTGAGCATGCTCAGGCAGGCCCAGTGCGCCATAGTTGTCATTGGCGATGAAAAGGAGCAGGACGTGTGGATTGAGGATTGTTCCGTGGCCATGGCAAACATGCATCTGATGGCATCCAGCCTGGGGATTGGCAGCTGCTGGGTCCAGGGAAGGCTGAGGGACGCGGACGGAAAGACCACGGAGGAATACGTAAGGGAATGCCTGGGATTTCCGGAACATTACAGGCTGGAGGCCATCCTGGCCCTTGGAATGCCGGCGGCAGAGGCGCCTGCGTATCAACTGGATGAACTGCCCATGGAAAAGATAAAATGGGAGAGGTATCAGAATTAAATTTAAGAAGGAATACTGTCAGAGGCAGCACTCCGCAGAGGAGAAAATGACAGGAGGGGAAAAGCCGCCGGGCCAGATTGGGTCCGGCGGCTTTTCCAAGTCTTGTAATATGGGCGGGGATGTTGTATATTGTTAATACAATGCCTGAAACAGTCTGACAGCAGGTGCTTATAGGAGGAATGTATGGAGGAAAAGGGAAAGAATGTGGCCAGCCGTATAAAGACCGAAACACAGGATAAGGGCAGGGAAAAGGATAAGAAGGCCTTAAGGCCGGACTGCCTGGACCACCTGGCCCTGCCCCGCACCGTTCACCTGGTGCCCATGGACTATGTGGAAGGATATGCGGTCAGGCCCGGGTTCTATGAGATAAACGGCGCTACCGCCATACCGGGAGGCGTCAACTTTACGGTGTACTCACATGGGGCCACGTCCATTGAACTGCTCCTGTTCAGGCGGACGGAGGAGGAGCCCTACGCGGTCCTTCCCTTTCCAAAGCATTACCGCATCGGCAATGTGTATTCCATGATTGTATTCCAGCTGGATATCGGTGAATTTGAGTATGCGTACCGGGTGGACGGCCCCTATGAACCGGAAAAGGGGCTTATATTTGACAAGACCAGATATCTGCTGGACCCCTACGCCAAAGCGGTGACAGGACAGAGCCGGTGGGGGGACCCGCTGCCGGGCTGCCAGCATTATAAGGCCAGGGTGGTCAGGGATGATTTTGACTGGGCGGATATGGCACAGCCCCTGACCCCGATGGAGGATTTAATTATTTACGAACTGCATGTCAGGGGATTTACCATGCATGGCTCCTCGGCCGTACTTCATCCCGGAACCTTTGAGGGATTGATGGAGAAGCTCCCTTATCTCCTGGAACTGGGCGTGAACGTGGTGGAGCTGATGCCTGTATTTGAATTCGACGAGATGCAGGATTACCGGGAGGTGGACGGCCGGAAGCTTTATAATTACTGGGGATACAACACAGTAAGCTTCTTTTCGCCCAACACCAGCTACACTGCCGGAACGGAGTACAACCGGGAGGGGAATGAACTTAAGAAACTAATCCGGGTGTTCAACCAGCACGGGATTGAGGTCTACCTGGACGTGGTGTTCAACCACACGGCGGAGGGGAATGAGGACGGGCCTTTCTTCTCATTTAAGGGATTTGACAACAATATATATTATCTGCTGACCCCTGAGGGATATTACTACAATTTCAGCGGCTGCGGCAATACCATGAACTGCAATCACCCCATTGTACAGCAGATGATTGTCAACTGCCTGCGCTACTGGGTCACGGCCTACCGGATTGACGGGTTCCGTTTTGACCTGGCTTCCATTATGGGACGCAGCCAGGACGGCGCTCCCATGAGCAAGCCTCCCCTGCTTGAGGCCCTTGCCTTTGACCCCATTCTGGGCGATGTAAAGCTCATAGCCGAGGCCTGGGATGCAGACGGACTTTACCAGGTGGGCACCTTCCCGTCCTGGAACCGGTGGGCGGAGTGGAACGGCAGGTACAGGGACGACATGCGCCGCCATATCAAGGGAGACGGGGGCATGGCCCAGGCAGCCGCCCTGCGCATCGCCGGTTCCCGGGATATCTATGCGGACCGTGACAGGAAGAACGCTTCCGTGAATTTTATTACCTGCCATGACGGATTTACCCTTTACGACCTGTTCTCCTATAATGTAAAGCACAATGAGCCAAACGGATGGAACAATACGGACGGTGCCAATGACAACAACAGCTGGAACTGCGGCGCAGAAGGGGAGACAGAGGATTCTCAGGTGGAAAAACTGAGACGGCGCATGGTGCGCAATGCGTGCGCCCTTCTCATGTGCAGCCGGGGAACGCCCATGTTCCTGGCAGGAGATGAGTTCTGCAACACCCAGTTCGGCAATAACAATGCATATTGCCAGGACAATGAGATTTCCTGGCTGGATTGGGGAAGGCTGGGGCAATATAAGGATATATTCCGGTTTTTCCAATATATGATACGGTTCCGCAGGACCCACCGTCTGGTACGGGCCAATGTGAGCGGCGGGGCCTGCGGCTTTCCGGATGTGAGCTTTCACGGGGTAAAGCCCTGGTGCAGCTCCTTTGCGGAGTATGAGCGATATGTGGGAGTCATGTTTGCCGGACAGGAGGAAGGAAAAGGCCCGCAGACCGTGTACATTGCTTCCAATGCATACTGGGAGGCCCTGGACGTGGAGCTGCCGGCCCTTCCCGGCGCAATGGCATGGGAGGTGGCCGCGGATACCTGGGAGGAGCTGCCGGCTCCAGGTCCCCTGGAGGGCGGAGGATTCAGGATTCGTCCCAGGACCGTGATGGTGCTGGTGGGAAAATAGGAGTGCCGCCCAGGGGAAGGGGGCGTATGATGGCGCCGGTTCCCCTGGTTTCTTAAGCTGAATTCCAGTTCCTTACAAAATCATAAAAATTGATTTATAGTGTCGCAAATCTGAAAAAGTTGTGGTATACTAAATTGATATGTTATGAAAAAGCGTAAGAGGTACCTGTATGCTGAACGAAGAAAAGGTCAGATATATGACTGGTCTGGCCATATTTGAAAAGAATGAGGGCAGGAAGATATTTCCCATTAACCGTTATTTTAAAAAGGATTATGTCGGCGGACAGATGTTCCGCTCCTTTTTCGGTTATACCTTCTGCTATCTGCTGGTTCTGCTTCTGTGGATACTCTACAAACTGGACGTGCTGCTGGGCGGCATGAGCATAGAAGAATTGCTGGAGTGCGGCAGGAACTGGGGAATCCTTTATGTGGGGGGACTGGTATTTTACCTGTTGGTGACCTGGATTGTATATTCCAGAAGATACGACTATGCGTCGCGTTCCCAGACCATGTATGCATCCAGACTGAGACACCTGGTCAAGAAATATGACAACAAAGACAGGACCGACAGGACCAAGGACAACAGAGGAGGAAGGGTTCGATGACAAGTCTTCTGCTATGGAAAGAACATCTGAAACGATTTTACAACCGCTACAGTTACGGAATACAGCCGGTGGTGCGCTTCCTGTTTGCGCTCTGCACCGTCATAAGCCTTAATACGAATATCGGATATATGGCAAAGCTAAAAAGCCCTCTGGTTATTCTTCCGGTCTGTCTGGTCAGCGCATTTCTGCCCTACGGAGCCATTGTGTTCCTGGCGGGCTGTCTGATGATTGCCCATGTATACGCGGTTTCGCTGGAGATGGCCCTGATTGCCATTGTGCTGATACTGACCATTGCCATCCTCTATTACGGATTCAAGCCCGGGGACAGTTACCTGATGGTTTTAACGCCCCTTGCCTTCCTGTTTAAGATTCCCTATGTGGTCCCCCTGCTGGTGGGACTGGGGGGAAGCCTGGCTTCCGTGATTCCCGTTGGCTGCGGCGTGTTCCTGTACTACCTGCTCATATATGTGAAGCAGAATGCAGGCATCCTGGCTGCCAGCGACGGCTCTGTGGACATTGTTCAGAAGTACAGCCAGATTCTCAAATCTGTTCTCTTTAACCAGACCATGATGGTTATGATTGCCACCTGTGCGGTGGGCATCATCGTGGTGTACCTTATACGCAGGCTGTCCATGGATTATGCATGGGTGGTTGCCATTGTGGCGGGCTCTGTGGCGGAGCTTCTGGCCATTTTTGTGGGGGATTTTGTGTTCGGGGTATCTGTTCCCGTGGGACAGATGATTCTGGGACTGGTTTTATCGGCAGCCATAGCGGCTGTATTCAATTTTTTTGTCCTGTCCGTGGATTATACCAGGACCGAATATGTGCAGTTTGAGGACGACGACTATTATTATTATGTGAAGGCGGTGCCCAAGATGACCGTGAGCACCCCGGATGTGAAGGTACAGAAAATCAGTACCCATAAACGCGGCACAAGGGAGAGAAACTCGTATTAATGAAAAAAAGTGAACGTAAGGAGGTGAGAGTATGGCGGAACTGCTGGTAAAGGTGACATCCTGGCTGTCGCTGCTGCCAAGGATATCAGTGGGAAATATTCTGGAAATCGTGATTATTTCCTTTCTGGTCTATGAACTTCTGGTGTGGATTAAGAACACCAGGGCCTGGAACCTGTTAAAGGGACTTCTGGTTATCCTGGTGTTTGTGCTGTTTGCCGCCGTGCTTCATCTGACCACCATATTGTGGATTCTGGAGAATACCACCACCATTGCGGTGACAGCCCTTCTGGTCATATTCCAGCCTGAGCTGCGAAAGGCCCTGGAACAGCTGGGAAGCCGCAATTATATGTCCTATCTCTTTTCCTTTGACGAGGGCAAGGATAACCAGGGTTTTAACGACAAGACCATCAACGAGCTGGTCCGGGCCACCTTTGAGATGGCCAAGGTAAAGACCGGCGCCCTGATGGTGATTGAACGGGGTTCTTCCCTGAAGGAGATAGAGAGGACGGGAATCGAGATTAACGGGCTGGTGACCAGCCAGCTGCTTATTAATATTTTTGAACACAACACGCCCCTTCATGACGGGGCGGTGGTTATACGGGGCAACCGCATCACGGCTGCCACCTGCTATCTGCCGCTGACCGATAACATGAGCATCAGCAAGGACCTGGGCACGCGCCACAGGGCGGCTGTGGGCGTAAGCGAGGCCACGGACAGCATTACCATCGTGGTGTCGGAGGAAACCGGAAGGGTATCGGTAGCAGAAGGAGGAATGCTGGCCAGGATACCAGATGCAGAAAGCCTCAAAAAGGTACTTTCCAATGTCAAAGAGGAGACTGTTTCATTGAACCGATTTAAAATATGGAAGGGAAGGCTGAAGAATGGAAAAAAAGCTGTCTAACAATATTGGGCTTAAAGTACTTTCTGTCTTCCTGGCATTTTTTGTCTGGCTGGCAGTGGTGAACATCAACAACCCGGAAGACTCGGATTCAAAGGAAGTTCCGCTGGATATTGTCAACGAGGGCATCCTGACCTCCAACGGCAAGACATATGAACTTTTGACGGATAAGGAGACTGTTACGGTCAGCTACCGTGTAAGGACACTGGATAAGGCGGGCATCAGCTCATCTGACTTCAGGGCCTATATTGACCTGGCTGATATATATGAGCCCACAGGCGCAGTGCCGGTGAAGATAGAGGTCAAGAACAACAAGCGGCTTTTGGAGACACCGGTGGCAAAGCCGGGGGTTATCCGCGTTAAGACAGAGGATTTGCAGCGCAAGCCCTTTGAACTCACGCCAAAGGTGGTAGGGGAGGTGGCCGAGGGATACGACAAGGGCATTCCTTCTGTTTCACCCAATTATATCTATGTCAGCGGCCCCATGTCTGTGGTGGGCCAAATCAGCGCGGTGGGAATCGTGATTGATGTGGACGGAGCAGACTCCAACCTGGCAGACAGCGCTCCTGTGGTGTGCTTTGACGCCAATGGGAATGAGATACCAACCGATGAGCGCGTCACATTCAGCCGTTCCAGTGTGGATTATACAATGCCTATTCTGAAACGCAAGAGCCTTGTCCTGAATTTTGAGACAGAGGGCAGGGTTGCGGACGGATACCGGTATACGGGGATTGAGAGCAGCCGCAATTCAGTGGCTGTCAACGGACTGAAATCCGACCTGGCCAGCATTAATTCCATTACGATTCCAAGCTCTGAGCTGAATATGGACGGAGCCACAGGGGATAAGGAAGTTACCATCGACATCAGCCAGTACCTGCCGGAGGGTGTTTCCCTTTCGGACGAGTCATCCAATGAGGTGAAGGTTGTCATCAAGGTGGAGGCTCTGGAAAGCAGGACATTTGAGCTTAGGACCAGCCAGATTAAGCGGGTGGGAGCCCACAGCGATTATGAATATCAGTATGACAGGGATTCTGTGAACCTGGTTATCAGAGGCCTGAAGGAAGACCTGGACCAGCTTTCGGTTACCGCATTAGGCGCTGAGATGGATGTGGAGGACATGGTTCCGGGAGAGAACAGCGGGGAGATTACCTTCCAGCTGGGAGATGCCTATGAACTGGTCAGCTACGACCGCATCCAGGTGACGGTGACGGAAAAAGGACCGTCTGCCGACAGTACCACGGCCAGCGGGGATGAGAGCCGGGATGAGACGGAACGTGAGACATCAGAAGGTCCTGCCAGCACGTCCAAGGCAGAACCCGGTCAGTAACAAAAAGCAAGGAGAGAGGTATAATGGTAAGCAAAACAACAGTAATCAAGAATCCGTCCGGCCTGCATCTGAGGCCGGCGGGAGTCCTCTGCAAGGAGGCATTGCGCTATAAATCAAAAATATCCTTCAAGGTGCGCACCACCACGGCCAATGCCAAGAGTGTATTAAGCGTCCTTGGAGCTTGCGTGAAATCTGGAGACGAGATTGAATTCGTCTGCGAGGGGCCAGATGAGAAGGAAGCACTGGAGGCCATGGTTGGTATTGTGGAGGCCGGGTTAGGAGAGTAGATTGACGGCAACCAAAGGTTGTGAGTATAAATGAATTTTTAATAAGGAGGTACAAGAGTATGTACAAGGGAACAAGCGCTTCTGCTGGAATCGGGATTGGAAAAGCAGTGATTGTGGAGGAGGCCGAACTGGTGATTGCCAGACAGACCGTAAGCGATGTGGAAGGGGAAGTGCAGCGTTTTAAGGGAGCGCTGGATGAAACCATGAAAGCCACGGAAAAGCTGGCTGAGGACCTGGCAACCAGAGTGGGAGAGAAGGAAGCTGAAATCATGCAGGGGCATATGATGCTTCTGGCAGACCCTATGCTGACAGGCGAGATTGAGAACTCCATAAGGAACGACAATGTGAACGCCGAGTTTGCCATTGAGAATGTGTGCAATATGTATGCGGATATGTTTGCCTCCATGGGAGACGAACTGATGCAGCAGAGGGCAACGGACATGCGCGACATCAAGACACGTATGCAGCAGATGCTTATGGGAATCCAGTCCGTGGACATCTCATCCCTGCCCGGGGGTAGTATTATTGTTGCGAAGGACCTGACTCCGTCCATGACAGCCGGAATTAATCCGGCCAATGTGACCGGTATTGTCACGGAGCTGGGCGGCAAGACCTCCCACAGCGCAATCCTGGCAAGGGCTCTGGAGATTCCGGCCGTGGTAGCTGTCACCGGCTTTCTGGACGGCGTGAAGGACGGGGACCAGGTGGTGCTGGACGGCAGCACCGGTGAGGTGTATGTGAACCCGGACCAGACTGTGATGGCTGATTACGAGGAAAAGAGAAGGCAGTTCCTGGTGGAAAAGAAGGAGCTGGAGCAGTATATCGGCAAACCGTCCGTCACCAAGGACGGCGTGCAGGTGGAAATCGTGGCTAACATCGGAAAGCCTGAGGACGTGGACAAGGTACTGCAGTATGACGGCGAGGGTATCGGACTGTTCCGCACTGAGTTCCTGTTCATGGACCGGAGTGCCATGCCTACGGAGGAAGAACAGTTTGAGGCCTATAAGAAGGTGGCTGCTGCCATGAACGGCAAGCCTGTCATCATCCGCACACTGGATATCGGAGGCGACAAGGAGATTCCATACATGGGCCTGGAAAAGGACGAGAATCCATTCCTGGGCTACCGGGCCATCCGTTTCTGCCTGGATCGCAGGGAGGATGTGTATAAGCCGCAGCTGAGGGCGCTTTTAAGGGCAAGCGCATTCGGCAACATCCGGATTATGGTTCCCTTAGTGACCTGTATTGAGGAGTACCGTCAGGCTAAGGCTCTTGTGGAGGAAATCAAGAAGGAACTGGATGAAAAGGGCATTGCATACAACAAAGACATCCAGGTGGGCATCATGGTGGAGACAGCAGCAGCTTCCCTGATTGCAGATATCTTTGCAAAGGAAGTGGACTTTTTCAGTATCGGCACCAATGATTTGACCCAGTACACCATGTCGGTTGACAGGGGCAATAAAAAGGTGTCCTATCTGTATTCCACCTTTAACCCGGCAGTGCTCAGAAGCATACGGCATATCATTGCCTGCGGCCGTGAGGCCGGCATAATGGTAGGCATGTGCGGCGAGGCAGCAAGCGACCCAATGATGATTCCGCTGCTTCTGGCATTCGGACTTAACGAGTTCAGCATGAGCGCGTCCGCCATCCTGAAGGCCAGAAAGATGGTTACACAGTACAGTGCAGAGGAACTCCAGGCAGTGGCTGACAAGGCCATGAGCTTTGCCACAGCAGCAGAAATAGAACAATACATGAGAGATTTTGTGGAGAAGGTTACGGATTAATGGCAGTTTATCTGGTTTGTTATATCATAAGCTTTATATTGGCCCGGCAGCATTTTTATATGCTGTCTGGGCTGGTTTTAATTACAGCAGCCTTGTGGCTGCATGGCAAGGATTACAGGGAGACAGGCAACCTGATTCATTTGAGGGGGCTTTTCTGCCTCTTTTTTGTGGGCGGACAGGGCATTTCCTGCTTTAAGCTCAGCCGGCTTCAGACGGATTGGAGCGTCATGACATGGGTCTGCCTGGGCCTGGCTGTGGCTGCTTTCTGGATTGCCTTTGAGGTGCTGCACCGGATATATGACGGCTGGAGCGCTGCGGACATGCAGTCTGTCTACCGCTTTTACGCCTCGGCTGAATCGCCGCTGCAGGCTAAGAGGCTGCTTCATTCCATGGCAGGGCTGGTGGCCGTGTCCTTCCTCGCCTTTTTCTTTGAGGCGTGGAAGCTGGGCTTTGTGCCGCTGTTTTCATACGGTGTGCCCCATGCCTATTCCTATTTTCATGTCAGCGGAGTACACTATTTTACGGTGTCCTGTGTGCTGGTGCCCAGCCTGTTTGTGGTTTACAGCCTTATGATATCCCGCAGGGGAAGGGGACTGACCAGGGACCAGGGCTTCTGGCTGGGACTGCTTCTGGTGGTGCTGTCCCTGGCCGTGCCGGTGCTCTGCGTGTCCAGGTTCCAGCTGATACTGGCAGTGGGCATGGCTGCGTTTACCTATATTTCCATGAGCGGCACCTTCAGCCTGGTCTATGTGGGCGTTCTGATGGCCTGCATGATTCCGGCCTACCTGTTGCTGACCATTATGCGCAGCCACAGCGTGGAATACCTGAACGGCATTTTTGAGATGAAGAACAGCCGCATGCCCATTTTTATTACACAGCCCTATATGTATATTGCCAATAACTACGATAATTTCAACTGTCTGGTGGAGCAGCTGGCCTCCCACAGCTTTGGGCTCCGCATGCTGTTTCCGGTCTGGGCCCTGACAGGCCTTAAGTTCCTGTTTCCGGTCCTGGTGAGCTTTCCGCTTTTTGTGACCAAAAAGGAGCTGACCACCCTTACCCTGTTCTATGACGCCTACTATGATTTCGGCGTCTTTGGCATGGTGCTTTTTGGCGGGCTTTTGGGGGCTGCATGCTATTGGCTGGTAAGGCGCAGGCGGAAGATGACATGTCCTGCGGGCCATGTGATTTATGCACAGATTGCCATGTATATGATGCTGTCTTTTTTCACCACCTGGTTTTCCAACCCGGCCACCTGGTTTTATCTGGCTGTCACAGGTATTATTTACATGTATGTCAAGTCCTGACAAGGGTTGTGTGGGGAATTGTGACAAGGGGAGTGGGGGTAAATATAAAAATTATATAAAATATTGTTGACTTTTATCTTAAGATTTGCTATGATGCTGTTAGTGAAGTAAATCTTTGGAAGTTACAATTAAATAATTAATAAGGATTGTTACTGTTCGGCAGGCAAAACCAAGTTTGTTAAGGGGATGATGAGTACCCGCGTGTACGCGTAGATGGGTCTCTTTAACAAAGTTGGTTTTTTTGTTTTCATCAGGAGCAATTATGAAAATAGCGAAAATAATTAATAATAATGTAGTGAGTACCTGCGATGAAGAGGGCAGGGAAATTATCGTCATGGGAAGAGGCGTTGGCTTTAAGGCAAAGGAAGGCAGTCCTATTGATGAGGAGAAGGTGGAGAAGATATTCCGCCTGGAGAGTCAGAACACCATGGATAGGTTTAAGGAACTGCTTGTGAATCTTCCCATGGAGCATGTACAGATTTCAGCAGAAATCATCAGTTATGCCAAAGAGGTCCTCAACAGACCCATTAACCCAAATGTGTATATCACCCTTACGGACCATATAAATTTTGCACTGGAACGTTACAAACAAAAGATGATGTTTTCCAATCCCTTAATCAGGGAGGTCCGCAGCTTTTACCACGCGGAATACCTGATTGGCGAATATGCCATTGCCATGATTGAAAGGGACCTGGGAGTAAAGCTCCCGGTGGACGAGGCAGCTTCCATTGCCCTGCACATCGTCAATGCAGAGTATGATGCGCCCATGGGTGATACAATTAAAATCACCAATCTGATACAGCAGGTATCGGAGGTGGTCAGGGAGTATTTCAATATAGAGCTGGATGAGCAGTCCCTCAGCTATGAGAGGTTCATCACTCATCTGCGCTTTCTGGCACAGCGGGTATTTACAGGGGAGCATATGAATCTGGATAACCTGGAATTCCAGGAGGTCATCGACCGTCTCTATCCGGAGGAATATGCCTGCAGCCAGAAGATACAGGCGCTCATCAAGCTGCAGTACGGGCATCAGGTGACAGAGGAGGAAGTGGCTTACCTGGCCCTGCACATCAAACGTATCAGGACTAAATAATTTTTTTGCAGGGTCCCTGAGTGGACATGAAAGGAGAGCAGTAAGGATGTTTGGAACATTTAAGAAGTTATTCGGGGGAGAAGAAAAGGAAGAGAAGATAATTGCAGCGCCTGTGAACGGAACAGCCATTCCCATGAGCCAGGTAGCCGACCCCACCTTCAGCCAGGAGATTCTGGGCAAGGGAACAGCAATCGTGCCGGCAGACGGCAGGGTGGTTGCGCCGGCAGACGGACTGGTGACCATGGTATTTGACACAAAACACGCCATCAGCATGCAGACGGACAACGGCGCAGAGCTGATTATCCATATCGGACTGGACACGGTACAGCTTAAGGGACAGTATTTTGAGGCCCATGTGGCTGCGGGAGATAAGGTAAAGCAGGGCGACCTTCTTCTGGACTTTGATATAGATAAAATTAAGGAAGCCGGCTATGATGTAACCACACCGGTCATCATCTGCAATACGCCCCAGTTCCCGAAGATGGAATGTGTGTCCGGGATGGAAGCAAAGGCAGGGGAGACCGCCATCATCAAACTGTAACGAATAAAGGTGGGTATGAGTTGATTGAGCGGAGCTTTATCTTAAAAGACGAAATGGGGCTTCACGCAAGACCGGCCGCCATGCTTATGGTCAGGATGCTGCGCGTTAGCTCCTCCGTGGAAATCATCTGCGGGGACCGCAGGGCGGACGGAAAGGATGTCATGAGCATCATGGCCATGAATACAGTGGCTGGAGATGAGGTCATCTTCCGTATAGAAGGACCGGACGAAGAGGACGCCATGAAGGAAGTGGAGGCTGTCCTGTCCGCAGATGCCTGATGTCCTGTCCGTTGGATATGCGGGTGCGGACCAGCCGGTAGGCTGGTCCGGGAAACAAACAACAGTGATTTAAACCCGGGAACGGGTTTGAATAGAGTATTTATCAAAATGTAATTCAGAGTACTCCTACGGGAAAAGTATAGAAGGAGGCTCTAAAAAAGAAAGGGGATTTATGTTATGATGAAGTATTTGCAGAAACTAGGTAAGGCCATCATGCTTCCTGTTGCCGTTCTGCCGGTTGCAGCTATTATGATGGGTATCGGCTATGCCATGTGTCCTTCCACCATGCAGGGCGGTGACGTAACCGGTATTATCCAGGTAATTGGTTTTGCGTTGGTGAAGATTGGAAGCGCCGTAATCGACAAGCTGCCCATGCTGTTTGCAGTTGGTGTGGCAATCGGTTTATCAAAGGACCAGCACGGTGCAGCAGGTCTTGCAGGTCTGGTTGCCTTCCTGACCGTTACCACTGTACTTAACAGCGGCGTTGTTGCCACTATGATGGGAGTTGAGGAAGCACCTCTGGCCTTCTCCAAGATTGACAATGCTTTTATCGGTATTATTTCCGGTATCACGGCATCTGTCTGCTACAATAAGTTCAGCAGCGCAAAGCTGCCCACCGCACTGGCTTTCTTCTCAGGAAAGCGCTGTGTGCCCATCGTTACCTCCTTTGTAATGGTTGCAGAGTCCGCCATCCTGTACTTTGTATGGCCGGCACTGTTCAATGCCCTTGTGTGGGTTGGCGAGCACATCATGGGACTTGGCCCTGTAGGCGCTGGTATCTATGCATTTGCAAACCGTCTCCTGATTCCCACCGGACTGCATCATGCACTGAACGCAGTATTCTGGTTTGATATTGCCGGCATTGCCGACATCAACAAGTTCTGGGGCTTCGCAGAAGGCGGAATCAAGGGCGTAACCGGTATGTACCAGGCAGGTTTCTTCCCGGTTATGATGTTCGGTCTTCCTGCTGCAGCATTTGCAATGTACCAGACAGCAAAGCCGGAGAAGAAGCAGTATGCAGCAGGTATCCTGATTGCAGGCGCAGTTGCATCCTTTGTATCCGGCGTAACCGAGCCCCTGGAATTCTCCTTCATGTTCCTGGCTCCCGGACTGTACCTTGTACACGCTGTCCTGACCGGTATCTCCGTAGCAGTAGCAGCCGCATTCCACTGGACTGCAGGCTTCTGCTTCAGCGCAGGCGTCACTGACTTCATCTTCAGCTGCAGGCTGCCAATGGCCAACCAGCCATTCATGCTGTTGGTACAGGGCGTTGTATTCGCAGTTATTTACTACGTAGTATTCCGCGCTGTTATCACCAAATTCGACCTTCCGACACCGGGACGTGAGAAAGAAGATTTAGATGCGGAAATGTCAGCTGTACTGGCAAACGACGATTTCACCAAGGTGGCTGCCATTGTATTAGAAGGATTAGGCGGCAAGGGAAATATCGTATCATTGGATAACTGCATTACAAGACTGAGATTAGAGATAAAAGATTACACATTAGTAGATGAGAAAAAGATAAAATCCGCAGGCGTAGCAGGCGTCATGAGGCCAAGCAAGACCTCTGTACAGGTAATAGTAGGAACCAAAGTACAATTCGTAGCGGACGAGATGCAAAAAATGCTATAGCAATGAGCCGGGCAGATATACGGCCGAAAAAGCCCCGGGGAAGAGACCTTTCTCTTTCCCGGGGCCTTTTTTTGCCGTATGCTTATTATCCCTATATTATCCCTGTCCACCCTCTTGTTCCCCCGCCCCAAATATGCTATCCTATAATTTAAGGCATAATATAATGTACCCATCAACCCAAAGAAAAAGGAGGGTGCCGGTAAATGAAGCAAATTATCCGCAAGCGTCTGTGTATGGTAATCCTGACAGCCATGTTAATCACTCTCCTTATCAACTATTATGTAGAAATCCACAACGCCCGAAACGAAATGTATACCAGCGCCCGGGAAATGTTCTGGCAGGTTGGCCAAATCCTGGACCAAAACGAAAACGAGGCGGAAAAAGAAAGAGAAAACCTAAAAGAGCAATGCTTTATCCGCGCCAAAGCCATTGCCTACATCCTACAGGACCGTCCCCAGGTTACAAAAGACCAGCAGGAGATGCAAAAGATAGCCCGCCTGCTGCAGGTAGACGAGTTTCACCTGTTTGACACCCAGGGAAATCTCTACGCTGGTTCCGAGCCCAAATACTTTGGCCTAAATTTCAGCTCCGGCCAGCAGATGCAGTTTTTCCTGCCCATGCTGAAGGACTATCATCTTCAGATGTGCCAGGATATAACCCCCAACACGGCAGAAGGAAAGCTGATGCAGTATGCAGCGGTCTGGCGTGAAGACCGGAAGGGCATTATCCAGGTAGGGTTAGAGCCCACAACGGTTTTAGATTCCATGAAGCGGACCGAGCTTTCCTACATATTTTCCCTGGTGACCTCAGAAAAGGATTCCACCATATACGCCATAGACCCGGAAAGCAGCGTCATCCTGGGGTCCACGGACGAAAGCCTGGTGGGAAAACAAATCCAGGAAATCGGGCTTCACCCAGAACAGCTATCCATTACCGACCGGGGAGTCAGGGCAGTCATAAACAGCGAAGACAGCTACTGCGTCTTCGGACGGAGCAGCTCCGCCATACTGGGCCTGTCGTCAACCAGTGCATCCCTGTACCGGGAAGTAAACCGCAGCACCCTGATGGTAGCAGCATACCTTATGGGCATATCGCTGCTGATGATTCTGTTTATATCCAGGGACATGGACCATTATATCTTAACAGGGATATCCTCCATCCAAAAGAAACTGGGGAAAATAACCGGAGGAAACCTGGACACCCGTGTGGAGGTGGACAGTACGCCCGAATTCAGGGAACTGAGCTTCCAGATAAACAAAATGGTGGAAAGTCTGCTGGATACCACCAACAAAATATCCCGCATTCTGGAAATGGCCAAAGTACCCATAGGTGTATACGAATACAACCGCGACATGAAGCGTGTTATGGCAACTACCCGTCTGGCGGATATCCTCCGGCTAAAGGAGCAGGAAGCAGAAGAACTTCTGGCAGACCATCATCTGTTTGAGGAGAAGCTGGGCGAACTCAGGAATCATCCCCTGGACCGGGAGAACGGGATATATCAATTGGAGGGCACTGCCCCGGGTTATATCCGTCTGGAATCCTTTGAACGGGAGAACAGCGTGCTGGGCATGATAGTGGATGTCACGGATGACATCAGGGAAAAGAAAAAGATAGAGAGGGAACGGGACATTGACCTTCTAACAGGCATGTACAACAGAAGGGCATTTTACCGCCGTATGGAACAGTTGTTTGAGGAACCGGAAAAACTGGGCCGCGGCATGATGCTAATGGCCGATGCAGACAACCTGAAGCAGGTCAATGACAGGTACGGCCATGAAAACGGAGACCGGTATCTGGCAGCCATAGCAGCCCTGTTAAAAAGCTGCGGCAGCCGTCAGTGCATTGCTGCCCGTCTCAGCGGGGATGAGTTTGCCCTGTTCCTTTACGGATGCACCTCAAAAGAGGAATTAATGGAATACGAATTAAGTCTCATAAAAGCCATGGAAACATGTACGGTGGAGTTGGGAAACAAGGAGCATATCCCGGTTCGTTTTTCAGCCGGATACGTTTTTTATCCGGAGGACGGCATGGAGACGGCCATTTTGTTAAAGAAGGCGGATGATGCCATGTATGAGGCAAAACGGGCCTGCAAGGCGGCGTGGGTCAGGGAATAGCAGGGGCAGGCTGACGCTGATTCAGACAGTGAGGAGGACAGGTTTACATGAAATATAATAAAAAGAAATGCATGGCAGCCAGGTGTCTAAGGGGTATGCTGGCCCTGACCGTGCTGTCCGCCATGCTGGGTCTGGCGGCATGCCGCACAGAAACCGGGGACATGGATAATACAGAAGCATCAGGAAACAATCATACGGCCGGCTCTGTCAGCCAGGAAGACTCCCGCCCGCCGGACAGTGCTGCGGACCAGACCGCGGCGGACGTGCCAAAGCGTCCTCTGACGCAAGAGGAGCTGCGCGGCTTTGAGGAATATCTGAACCGGGCTGACAACTATGGATTTCTTTTGTCTGATTACCGGAGTCCGGAATATATTAACCTGGATGAAGTGTTTTATTCAGGCGCCGGCCTGGAACAGCCCCAGCTTACAGAGGATGAACGGGATATGTATCTGGAAACCGTTGGACAGCCAGAGCTCTATACGGACATGGTGAGGCTGGAAACAGAACAGATTGACGCGTTCCTGGCAGAGAAGACCGGCCTGACGCTTGACCGTATGAAAACAGGTCTTCAGTGGGTTTATCTGCCCCGGTATGACCGGTATTATGCCGAACACGGCGATACCAACATGAGAAGCTTCTTTTGCGCCAGAGGTGAGACGGATAGCGGAAAATACAGAATATGGTGCCTTTCAGACGGATACAGCCAGTTTAATCTGGAAAGCATTGTGACCCTGAAAAAGGTATCGTCGGGATACCAGTTCCTGTCCAACGAAATCATATGGGATTATCTTGGTATCTGCAAGGCGGATGCCAAGGCCCCTACGCCAGAGGCCCTGCATTATGTTATATCGGCCTATAAAAAGGAAGTGGAGCAAGGCGGAGCCGGCATATATCCTGTGGGAGAAGTTCCCGGTAACTATGATTCTCCTGTCTTTGATTCCGGCACCAGATATTATTCCATGGAAGAAATGCAGCAGATAAGCTGGAGGCCGGAGCTGATACCGGTGTTCCGCAATGAAATTTACGCCCGTCATGGATATATTTTTAAGAATGAATTCTGGAATGAATTTTTCAGTACATTTACATGGTATTCAGGTGAGTGTCCTGCCGATACCTTTGATACAACCCTTTTTAATGAATATGAGAAAGCCAATCTGAAACTGGCGGTTGAGATGGAAAACCAGACAGAGTAACCCAAAAGCCTGTATCCATTGGATTATCAGCTGGGGCTGACAGCGTGGGAGGAAAACATATGCCCGGGATATATAACCGGAACGCATTATGTTTTCCTCCTTCTTGACATATATCAGAAGGTTTGGTATAATACATTTAGATATTTAGAAAAATATCTAAATGATGATACACCAGATAAAGAGCCGGTGCCGCAAGTTACTCTGTATAAGCAAGTTACCCTGTACAAAATCAGGCAAAGCGAAAGGAGGCATGCCGTCCATGTCCTTTGGTGATACATTTAAGGCCCTGTCCGACCCCACCCGCCGGGAGATACTCAATCTGTTAAAGCAGGGAAGCATGACCGCGGGGCAGATTGTGGAGCATTTTGACACAACCGGTGCCACCATTTCCCACCACCTGAACATACTCAGGCAGGCAGGTCTCATAGAGGACCGGAAATCAGGAAAATATATTTATTATGAGCTGAATACCACCGTATTCCAGGAAGTCCTTTCCTGGCTGCATTCATTAATGGAGGAAGACAAACATGAAGAAGATTAACAGAAAAATATCCAAGTGGGATATATTATACTGGATGCTGGCCTTTGTGCCCTTTCTTATTTCCCTGCTGTTTTATAACCGCCTGCCGGAGCAGGTTCCCACCCACTGGGGTTCGGACAATGTGGTCAACGGTTATTCCAGCCGCAACATGGCGGCGTTTGGCATACCTGCCTTTATGCTTCTCATGGCAGCCATGGTAAATGTAATTTACCGGATTGACCCCAAACGGGAGAATATCAACCGTTCCATGGAATTAAAGCAGATTTCGCGGTGGTTCGTGGTTCTGCTGGCCGTAATGGTCCAGTTTGTGATTGTCCTGTCCGGAATCGGTATGGACATTGACGTGGGCAGTCTGGTAAGCATCCCCATAGCACTGATGTTTGTGGCGGCAGGCAATTATTTGCCCAAATGCAGGCAGAATTATACTATGGGCATCAAGCTTCCATGGACTCTGGCAGATGAAGATAACTGGAACAGAACCCACCGCCTGGCAGGGTATGTATGGACGGCAGGGGGCATACTGATGCTGGTTATGGGCTTTTTTCATCTGGCGTCTCTGTTCTTTCTTGTTTTCATGGCAATGGTCCTGATTCCAAGTGTGTACTCCTATCTGATTTACCGCAGGAAGCAGAAAGGGATTTAGACGGTTACGTTATTTAAAATTCATGGAATCATATAAACGGCCCTGCTTTGTGCAGGGTCTTTTGTAATGTGCAGAATATCTGTAATACCGGGAGGAAATGCTGGCTGAGGAAAATTTAGGCATGGTGCCGTCACATACAGGATTGAATAAATGGAGGGTTTGAAGTATAATAAACGGGATAATGAATCAGAAGGAGGACATCATGGCAGTATCAAATGTATATTACACCAACATGAGGACCACACTTACGGAAAATCTCCTGCAGAAGCTGGAGAGACTGGTGAAAAAGGCCGGCATGATGGATATTGACTTTAACAACAAATACACTGCAATCAAGATTCACTTTGGTGAACCTGGAAACCTGGCTTATCTGCGTGCCAACTATTCCAAGGTTCTGGTGGATTTAATCCGGTCCCAGAAGGGCAGGGTATTTCTGACCGACTGCAATACCCTCTACGTAGGGCGGAGAAAGAATGCATTGGACCACCTGGACGCTGCTTATGAAAATGGCTATAATCCCTTTACCACGGGATGTCATATTATCATTGCCGACGGCCTTAAGGGAACGGATGAAGCCCTGGTTCCCATTGACGGAGAGTATGTAAAGGAAGCAAAGATTGGCCGGGCCATCATGGATGCGGATATCGTCATTTCCATGACCCATTTTAAGGGCCATGAGGCCACCGGGTTCGGCGGAACCCTTAAGAACCTGGGCATGGGCAGCGGCTCCCGAGCCGGTAAGATGGAAATGCACAATGCCGGCAAGCCGTTTGTACATACGGATACATGTATTGGATGCGGCGCCTGTCAGAGAAACTGCGCCCACGGCGCCATCACGGTCCGGGAACGCAAGGCTTCCATTGACACAAACAAGTGCGTTGGATGCGGACGCTGCATCGGCGCCTGTCCCGTAGACGCAGTGGACTCCATGTGTGATGAGGCCAATGATATCCTGAACCGGAAGATTGCCGAATATTCCCTGGCAGTGCTGAAGGGACGCCCTAATTTCCATGTGAGCCTGGTGGTGGACGTATCCCCCAACTGTGACTGCCATTCGGAAAATGATGCCCCCATTGTGCCTAACGTGGGTATGTTTGCCTCATTTGACCCGGTAGCCCTGGACATGGCCTGCGTGGATGCGGTAAACCGCCAGCCCGTGCTTGCCGGAAGTTTCCTGGCGGAACAGGACCATCACAGCCATGACCATTTCATCAATACACATCCGGATACAAACTGGGAGACCTGCATTGACCACGCTGTGAAGCTGGGACTTGGCAATAAGGAATACAATCTCATTACCATCTAAATTACCATTCAGAACCTGACCATAAGGAGGATACAGGAAATATGAGCAGACAATCATTAGACACAATCTGTTTACAGGGAGGATGGGAGCCGAAGAACGGCGAGCCCAGACAGCTTCCTATCTACCAGAGCACAACTTTTAAGTATACAACCAGCGAGCAGATGGGCCGTCTTTTTGACCTGGAGGAGAACGGTTATTTCTATACCAGGCTGGCGAACCCCACCAATGACGCAGTGGCATCAAAAATCTGCCAGCTGGAGGGCGGCGTGGGAGCCATGCTCACTTCCTCAGGTCAGGCAGCCACATTTTATGCAATCCTTAATATCTGCCAGGCAGGAGACCATGTAATCAGCTCCTCCACCATATACGGCGGTTCCACCAATCTGTTCACTGTTACCTTCCCCAAAATGGGAGTGGAGTGCACCCTGGTGAATCCGGATGCAGACGAGGAGGAACTGGCAAAGGCATTCAGGCCAAACACTAAGGTGGTATTTGCGGAGAGCATTGCCAACCCCGCCCTGACCGTGCTGGATTTTGAAAAGTTTGCACGTCTTGCCCACAGTCATGGGGTGCCTCTGATTGTGGATAATACCTTTGCAACCCCCATTAACTGCCGTCCCTTTGAGTGGGGGGCGGATATTGTCACGCACAGTACCACAAAATACATCGACGGCCATGCAGCTACGGTGGGCGGATGTATTGTGGACAGCGGCGACTTTGACTGGGAGGCCCATCATGACAAATTCAAAGGTCTGACAGAGCCTGACGAGTCTTATCACGGCATTGTGTATACCCGGAAATTTGGCAGGCTGGCCTATATCCAGAAGGCCACAGCCCAGCTTATGAGGGATTTGGGTTCCATCCAGTCCCCGCAGAATGCATTTCTCATCAATATTGGCCTGGAAACCCTTCATTTAAGGATGCCAAGACACTGTGAGAGCGCATTTAAGGTGGCTTCCTATCTTCAGTCCAGGGAGGATGTGGCCTGGGTGAAATATCCGGGACTTCCGGGGGATAAGTATTATGAGCTGGCCCAAAAATACATGCCGAAGGGCACCTGCGGCGTTATTTCCTTTGGTTTAAAGGGCGGGCGTCAGGCGGCTTCCGTGTTTATGGATAAGCTGAAGCTGTGCTCCATTGAAACCCATGTGGCTGATTCCAGGACAGCTGTGCTTCATCCGGCCAGCCATACCCACCGTCAGCTTACGGATGAACAGCTGGTGGAGGCGGGCGTGGACCCGTCCATGATTCGTTTCAGCGTTGGACTGGAGTCTGCCGATGATATTATTGAGGATATCCGCCAGGCGTTGGAAGATTAAGAGGTTTGAGAAAGCAGAGTCCGTCAGGGTTTAAAACCTTGTGTGGCTAACATATGTGACAGACAGAAAGGGAGCTGTCCGCTTGCAGTAACGATGTAAGCGGACAGCTCCTTTGGCAGTTGGGATATTGTGTCTGCATTTTTCAAGAAGAGGATGGCTTAACGGCAGGTTGATGTTTACTGATGGCCAGTACTTTTTGCCGGATACAATCAGCCGTAACATGAACCGATAATAAGTCAAATAAAATGCTTGACAAAGATAACTGTATCATGTATAGTTACAGTATGAACTGTAACAAACGATATTACATATAGATAAGGAGAATAGCGATGAAGGAGAATATGAAGGAGAACAGGACAAAATACGATGCAGTTATAATCGGCTTTGGAAAAGGCGGAAAGACCATGGCAGGAGCTCTTGGGGCGGCCGGGAAAAAGGTGGCGCTTATAGAGCGGTCTTCAAAAATGTATGGCGGTACCTGTATTAATGTGGGCTGTATTCCTACCAAATCACTGGTGTACAGGGCAGGGCTGGCAGCGGCCAAGGGCGGATCCTTTGAGGAGAAGGCCGCAGCCTATAAAGCAGCCATGGAGCAGAAGGAAGACCTGACAGCGCGGCTTCGGGGAAAGAATTACCAGAAACTGGACAGCAGCCCCAACATTACAGTGATTGATGGAACCGCCAGTTTCCAGTCACCTCATGTGGTGGAAGTGGAGAAAGACGGAAGGACCTTCCAGGTGGAGGGAGAGCAGATATTTATTAATACAGGCTCATCCGCTTTCATACCTCCCATCGAGGGACTGAAAGGAAATCCCTATGTTTACACCAGCGAAGGCCTTCTGAACCTGACCCGGCTGCCGGCCAGGCTGGTTATCATCGGCGGCGGCTACATAGGCGTAGAATTTTCTTCCATATATGCAAGTTTTGGCTCAAAAGTGACCATACTTCAGGATGGAGATGTATTCCTTCCTAGGGAGGATGAGGAAATTGCAGGAGCTGTCAGGGAGTCCCTGGAGTCCAGAGGCATCCATGTCATGACCGGGGTCAGGGTAAAGGCGCTGGAACAGGCCGAAGGAAGGGCCCTGGTGGTTGTGGATACAGGAAAGGAAGTTCAGAAGCTGGAGGCCGAGGCTGTCCTGGTAGCCACAGGGCGCAGGCCAAATACAGCCGGACTTAATCTGGAAGCAGCCGGTGTCCAGGTAGGACCCAGAGGCGGGATTGTAACGGATGATTCCCTGACCACCACAGCGCCTCATATCTATGCCATGGGCGATGTGAGGGGCGGACTGCAGTTTACATACATTTCCCTGGATGATTTCAGAATCGTGAAGTCCAAGGTTCTGGGAGATGGAAGCTACACATTGAAGAAAAGAGGCGCTGTGCCTTACAGTGTTTTCCTGATTCCGCCTTTCTCCAGAGTGGGATTAAGTGAAAAAGAGGCAGTGGAAAAGGGTTATAAGGTAAAGATAGCCAGACTGGCGGCGGCAGCCATTCCAAAGGCCCAGGTGCTGGAACAGCCGGCCGGGCTGCTTAAGGCAGTGATAGATGAGGAGACAGGACTAATTCTGGGAGCCCACCTGTTCTGCCAGGAATCCTATGAGATGATTAATCTGATTAAGCTTGCCATGGATGCAAAGGTGCCATATCAGGTGCTGAGGGATACCATCTACACCCATCCGACCATGAGCGAGGCCTTTAATGATTTATTTGCAGTATGACAATGTCACAAAAAAAGATAGAATATATGACACAAAACATCACACATAAAAAGGAGACACACCTATGGGATTTTCATTCGATATCAGCGTACCGGCTCTGACGGTATTCATACAGGGACTGGTCAGCTTTTTCTCTCCCTGCGTCCTGCCCCTCATACCCTTATACATCGGGTATCTCTCCGGCGGTACCGGGAAGCGCGGTGAGGACGGCCGCATGCATTATGAACGGAGCAAGGTAATGCTTCACACGCTCTGTTTTGTCATCGGCGTCAGCTTTGCCTTCTTCCTGCTGGGACTGGGATTCTCCACCCTGGGAACCTTCTTTAAGAGCAACCAGCTTTTCTTTGCCAGGGTGGGAGGAATCCTGGTGGTGCTCTTTGGATTTTATCAACTGGGATTTTTTGGTAAGAGCGGAGCCATGGGAAAGGAGCACAGGCTGCCTTTCAAGCTGGATATGCTGGCCATGTCGCCGGTGACTGCCCTGGTTATGGGCTTTACCTTCAGTTTTGCATGGACGCCCTGTGTGGGACCGGCCCTTGCAAGCGTTCTTCTCATGGCGGCATCTGCCAGTACAAAGGCATTGGCCTTTGGCCTGATTGGAGTTTATACACTGGGATTTGTACTGCCGTTCCTTGCAGTGGGATTGTTCACCACTTCTCTGCTGGAATTCTTTAAGACCCATGGCAATGTGGTGAAATACACGGTGAAGGTGGGAGGAATCCTGATGATTTTCATGGGCCTTCTGATGTTTACCGGAAGAATGAATGCAGTGACAGGATACCTTTCCAGGTTCCAGTCCCAGTCTTCGGTCCAGGGCAGCCAGGAGCCGGGAAAGGGCGGCAAAACCCCGGCGGCTGCTGATACGGAGTCCGAATCCGGTGACAGCGAATCTGAAACAGAAGGTATTAAGGCTCAAACCAAAACCGCAGATGGGGCAGAAGAAGCAGATACCGCTGAAGAAAAGACCGCAGGTGCAGTGAATCCGTCTGACACACCGGATACAAATAAAGCCAATGCAGCAGACGGAAATGCAGGGGAAGAAAATGGGACGGACCAGTCCGGCGCCGGAGAACAGGATGTGCTTCCAGCCGTTGATTTTACGCTTAAGGACCAGTACGGCAATACCCATTCCCTGTCAGATTACAAGGGAAAGACCATATTCTTAAATTTCTGGGCCACATGGTGTCCGCCCTGCCGGGCAGAGATGCCGGATATACAGAAAATATACGAAACCTATGATACGGAAGGGGATGACGCCCTTATTGTACTGGGGGTGGCCGGACCGGGATATGGCAATGAAAAATCAGAAGAGGGAATCAAAGAATTCCTGGAGGAAAACGGATACACATATCCGGTGCTCATGGATACCACGGGCGAGCTGTTCAGCGCATACGGCATCTATTCTTATCCCACCACGTTTATGATTGACAGGGACGGAAACGTATTCGGATACGCCAGCGGACAGCTGAACGAGGACATGATGAAAAATATCATAGAACAGACAATGGAAGGAAAACGGAGATAGAAAGATGAACAGAAGCAGAGCCAGAGCCATAAGAAGAAAATACCATAGAAGGACAAGAGTAACGGTCCGTAAGGCATGGCTCCTGTCAGCTCTGGCTGCGGCTGTCATAATCTACGGAGCAGCAGCACGAATCAGGGAAAGGGGACGGGAGGCCAAAGGAGCCCAGGTAAGCATAGAAACACCGGGCAGCACGGAAATGACAGGAGCTTTGGATTCAGGACGTCTGGGAAACGTATCGGTTGGAAATATAAAGCTGGACGGACTGACCATGGAACAGGCTGCATCCAAGATAAGGGAGGCATACCGCTGGGATATGAAGGTCCGGGATGGGGAAGAGAGCATTGCCCTGGAAGACCTCACAGGTCCCCAGCTGGATAAAATACTTGAAACCATAGAACACGCGGATAGGGATAAGCCCCAGAGCTATGAGCTGGATTATGACCGTCTGGAACAGGCATTTGCGGGACAGGCAGCGGAGCTGGCCCAAAAATGGGACAGGGGGGCGGCGGATTCCCAGATGGAATCCTTTGACAAGGACGCAAAGACCTACCGCTATACCCAGGAACAGTATGGACGCAGCCTGAAGCAGGAGCAGCTGGTGGAGGAACTGATGGAGGCAGCCAGAAAGGGTGAGTTCCGGACGGAAATCCAGGCGGCCTTTGATTCCATAGCGCCCAAACGGACGGCTGCCCAGGCCAGGGACCAGTACAAGGTAATTGGTACCTTTACCACCACCACAACGGATAATAAGAACAGGAACCAGAACATCCGTCTTGCATCAGATGCCATAGACGGTGTGGTGTTAAAGCCCGGGGAGGAATTCTCCTTTAACCTGGCCACAGGCAACCGCACCAGCGAAAAGGGCTACCAGCCCGCCGGTGCCTACAGGAATGGTGTCCTGATAGAGGAACCGGGCGGCGGCGTGTGCCAGGTTTCCACCACGCTGTACCATGCCATCATCAATTCAGGATACAAGACAACGGAGCGGAATTTCCACAGCTTTGCGCCCAGTTATATTGATAGGGGACAGGATGCCATGGTTAGTTTTGACGGCTATGCAGGACCCGACCTTAAATTTGTCAATACCCAGGACACTGCCATTGGCCTTAGGGCGTCCTTTGACGGAAAACAGCTGAAGCTTTCCATTGTCGGTCTGCCCTTGCTGGAAGAGAATGAACGCATTTCCATGCGTTCAGAAAAGGTCAGGGACCTGGAACCGCCGGAGCCTGTTTATGAGGAAAACCCGGAACTGGCATACGGGGAAGAGAAGATAGTGGAGCAGGCCCAGCCGGGCTCGGTCTGGAAATCATACCGCATTCTCACAAAAGACGGTCAGGTGGAGGAAGAAACCTTTCTTTACACCAGTACCTACAAAGCAAAGCCCGCTAAGATACAGCATAATTCAGCTGCCCTGCCGTCTGCAGGGGACCAGCCCCAGGCAGATGCAGGAGAAAACAATCAGGAAGGACAGACAGCGGGAACAACGGAAGGAACGGTCGGGGAGGCAATCATTCCGTTTGGCTCATGATTGGGTCTGGTCAGCGGGAGTTGACGCTGCACAGGCTGTGATATAATGTATGATATGAAAAAACAAGTGCATTTTCCTGTGAAAAATGGTATGATTTAGGGTGAGACAGCAGCAGGCTGTTACAGGTAGGAAAGGGGAATCGGAAAAGTGACAAGTGAATTTACCATTGCGGTGCATGCGCTGGTTTTTTTGAATCACAAGGGGACTGTGTATTCCAGCGAAGGACTTGCAGAGAATGTCTGTACCAATGCTGCCAGGATACGTAAGGTCATGGCAAAGCTTAAGAAGGCGGACCTTGTGAAGACAAAGGAAGGGGTGGACGGCGGTTATCTGTTCCACCGTGACAGCAGGGACGTGAATCTGTCCATGGTGGCTGAGGCCCTGGATACGCCCTTTGTGGCTGCTTCCTGGAAAAGCGGCAATCCTCACATGGCCTGTCTCATATCGTCAGGCATGGCAGGAATTATGGATGAGCTCTATGGAGAGCTGAACCAGTGCTGTCAGGCATATTTAGAGAAAGTGACCATTGCTGATTTGGACAGTAAGATTTTCACCGGTACACAAAGGGCTGAAACGGCCGTATAAAGACAAAGGATTACCCCCGAGCGTGTTTGAAAATTCATTCCCGGCGTTTCCCACAAAGTGGGACGCACAGCTGGCGGAACGCAATTTTCTGACACGCTTTCGTGAGTCACACCGGCCGAGGCCGGTTTTTTGCCAGGGGTTTTTAAGCGACGCGAGAGGAGAAAAGGGACAGGATGAAGAAACTAAGGGGATTATTCCGGATTATATTTGGAAGGACGGCCTTTGTGGTTCTGTTCATGGCCATACAGGTGGGAATTCTGTTTGGAGCCTTCCGGTGGCTGGAAGAGTACATGCACATTGTATACGCCATATCCATCCTTCTGAGTGCGGCTGTCATCATCTATATTTTCAATGAACCCATTAACTCCAGCTTTAAGCTGGCCTGGATTGTGCCGGTTCTGGTGATTCCAGTGTTTGGCGTCCTGCTGTACATCTTTGTGCAGATGCAGTTCCAGACAAAGCTTCTGGCCCGCCGCCTGAAGAAAACCATAGGGGACACAGCTCCCTATCTCAGGCAGGATGAGGCGGTCCAGGAGCGAATCAGGGAGGCCAGCAAGAGAAGCAGCCACCTCATTGACTACATGAAGGACCATGCAGGGTATCCCGCCTACGGCAACACCCATGTGGAATACTTTCCTCTGGGAGAGGATAAGTTTGAGGCGCTCATGAGGGAGCTTAAGGGGGCCCGGCACTTTATTTTCATGGAATATTTTATTGTGGAGCGGGGATACATGTGGGACAGTATCCTGGAGGTGCTGGAGGAGAAGGTTAGGGAGGGAGTGGAGGTCAGGGTCATGTATGACGGCATGTGCTGCCTTATGCTCCTGCCGTACCATTATCCCAGGGTGCTGGAGAAAAAGGGCATCCGCTGCAAGATGTTCTCGCCCATTAAGCCCACCTTATCTACCTATCAGAATAACAGGGACCACAGGAAGATTGTGGTCATAGACGGACATACGGCCTTTACAGGCGGGGTGAACCTGGCGGACGAGTACATTAACCGCAAGGTGCGGTTCGGCCACTGGAAGGATACGGCCATCATGCTGAAGGGAGATGCGGTCCAGAGCTTTACCATGATGTTTCTGCAGATGTGGAACGTGACGGAAAAACAGCCGGAGAATTATGGGAAATACGCTGTTCCCGCAGACTATGAGCATCCCCTGGCCGCGGACCATTCCGGCTTTGTGCTGCCCTATGGGGACAGTCCCATGGACCGTGAGCAGGTGGGAGAGCGGGTCTATCTGGATATCCTGAACCAGGCCAGGAATTATGTCCATATTATGACGCCCTACCTGATTCTGGACGATGAGATGGTCAATGCCCTGAGTTATGCTGCCAAGCGGGGCATTGACGTAAAGCTGATTATGCCCCATATACCGGATAAGAAGTATGCCTACATGCTGGCCAGGACCTATTATCCCGATTTGACGCGGGCCGGCGTGAAAATCTACGAATACACCCCGGGATTTGTCCATGCAAAGGTATTTGTCAGCGATGATGAGAAGGCGGTGGTTGGCACCATTAATCTGGATTTCAGAAGCCTGTACCTGCATTTTGAATGCGCGGCCTACATTTACCGGAATCCGGTGGTTTTTGACGTGGAGCGGGATTTCGAGGAAACACTTAAAAAATGCAGTCTTATCACCATGGAGGACTGCAAAAATTACAGTTGGATGGGGAAGAAGCTGGGACGTCTTATGCGCCTTATTGCCCCGTTAATGTAGTTGTCAATGACGAAAACCAGAAAATATGTCTGTGGAAAGCCGGAATTCATCTGTGCGTTCACAGGCATTTTTTAGTTGCTGATTTTGTTCCCTTATCACAAAATGAACACATTACTGTGATAGAGTATTAAAAAATAAAGGATAACACCATTGATTTGAGAGGAGCAAAAGCAATGAAAAGACCATATGCAGCCTGCCGTTACATATGCGGTTCCCTGGCAGCTGTTACTGCAGTGACCTCAGCTCTGCCTATGACCGTTATGGCCAATACATCATCCGCAAACTTTGATATGAGAAAACAGGTGGTGAACCTGACCGGCATTCTGAATGTGACGGACTACACGGGACAGGTGACCCGAGGTGATTTTGCCAGGATGCTGGTAAATGCCTCCAGCTACCGGGAAAACCTTCCTGCCTCCAGCGTGTCCGTATTTGCGGATGTGCCGGGCACCCATCCGGATGCCGTCTATATCCGCATAGCGGCGTCCCAGGGCTGGATGACCGGTTTCCTGGGAGGGCTCTTTAAGCCGGAGGAATACATTACATATAAGGACGCGGTGAAGGCATTGCTGACCATGCTGGGCTATTCAGACGAGGATTTCACCGGAGACCTGGCATCCTCGCGCATTTCCAGATTCAACTATCTGGAACTGAACGAGGAGGTGAACCGCCAGCCGGAGGAAGTGCTGAACCAGACAGACTGCATGAACATATTCTACAACCTGCTGAAGACTAAGAAAAAGGGCAGCAGCGAGATATACGGGACTGTTCTGGACTGCGAGCTTAACTCTGACGGGGAAATCAATCCCATTACCATCCTGGATGATGAGCGCAAGGGACCCATCCTGGTGCGCAAGGGCTTCAGCGTAATTCAGTCCGTGCCCTTCGGTTCGGAAAACGCCAATGTGTTTTTAAACGGAACAGCCAGCACACTGGAGGCAGTGAAGACATCCCAGCAGGATGCAGGCTTTGCCGTTGTCTACTACAATGTAAAGTCCAGGACCATATGGGCCTACACCACCAGGGGGTGGGATGACGATGACCTGGAGGGCAACAACGCCTATGTGCTGTTAAAGGGCGAGGTTAAGAACATTTATTATAAGTCCACGGACGTGATGACCCCCACATCCATCCGCCTGGAGATTGATGACGACAATTCGGACGGTGATTTTGGGGAGGATGGAATTGACGAGGACGGATATCTCACCATCAGCCTGAATTCCTCGGAGCTTCAATACCTGTTTTCCATCTATGGCAGCATAGAGGTAGGAGACGAAGTGGTCATGGTATGCAATAAGAGCGGCAGCAGCTACACAGCAGTTGACGCCATAGAATATTAAGGGTGAGGTGCGGTATGGAAGAGAAGAAGAAAGGCATCCTGCGCTTTTTAAAGCCCTCTCCGGGCAAAATTCAGAAAGATACAGCGCCTGGAGCCGCTGCCCAGGTAAGGAAGGGCGGAAACGGAAAGAAAAAATGGGTAAAGCCCGTTGTGTTCCTGCTGATACTGGGAGCCGGGGCCGCCGGGGCCATGACCTTAAGAGGCATGAAGGCAAAGGCAGCCACTGCCCAGGCACAGTCCCATAATACGGCTGCGGTGGAACGCAGGGATATTACCTCGGAACTGTCCTCATCGGGAACCCTTAAGGCCAAAGACACATACAGCATTACTTCCATGGTGGAAGGAGAGGTATTGTCCGCCGGCTTTGAAGAGGGAGACCAGGTGGAGAAGGACCAGGTGCTCTATGAAATTGACAAGTCCAGCATGGAGTCCCAGCTGACCAGCTCAGTTAATTCCCTGGCCAGGTCCCAGTCCTCCTATGAGGATGCCCTGGAAGATTATAATGACGCCCTGAGTGATTACAGCGGAAACACATACAAAGCCACCGACACAGGATATATCAAGGAACTGTATATCAGCCCCGGGGATAAGGTGAGCGGCAACACCAAGCTGGCTGACGTTTACAGCGATGACGTGATGGAAATAAGAATCCCTTTTTTATCCGGGGAAGCAGCTGTTATAGGAGCCGGAATGCCTGCGGCAGTCACCCTGACGGATACGGGGGAACAGGCGGCGGGAACGGTTAAGGCAGTGGCAAACCAGGAAACCGTCCTGACAGGCGGACGGCTGGTGCGGGTGGTTACCATACTGGTTCCGAACCCCGGAGGTTTGACCACATCCATGAAAGCCACGGCCAGGATTGGGGAATTTACAGGCAGTGAGGATGGGGTGTTTGAGGCATCAGTGGACACTACCATGAATGCCGACCTGTCAGCCAGCGTGGAGGTGGAATCACTTCTGGTAAATGTAGGCGACTATGTTACCAGGGGAACACCTGTATTTAAGATGACAGATAAATCAGCGGATAAACTGATTCAGAATTACAAGGATGCGCTGGACAAGGCGGAGGAGAGCGTGGAGTCGGCCCAGAACAAGTTGGACAGCACCCAGGACAGCTATGATAATTACACCATAAAGGCGCCTATCTCCGGTCAGGTTATTACAAAGAATTTTAAGGTGGGTGACAATATAACCAAGAACAGCTCCAGCACCATAGTATTGGCCACCATTTATGATTTGTCCAGCCTGACATTTGAGATGTCCATAGATGAGCTGGATATCAAGAAGGTAAAGGTGGGCCAGAAGGTGGAGGTTGCGGCCGACGCTTTTGAGGGTCAGACATTTTCAGGCACAGTGACCAATGTAAGCCTGGAGAGCACCTACTCCAACGGGGTAAGCACCTATCCGGTGACCGTTACCCTGGATGACATGGGGGATTTGCTGCCCGGTATGAATGTGGACGGGGTCATAACCCTGGAGGAAGCGGATAACGTGCTGGCCATACCGGTGGATGCGCTGATGAGAGGCAACCAGGTCTATGTGAAGGACGACACAGTGACTGAACAGCAGGGACCTGTGCCTGCCGGATTCCGTTCCGTCAAGGTGGAGACAGGTCTGGCAAGCGATACATATGTGGAAATCATAAGCGGCCTTTCGGAAGGCGACGTGGTATATGTGTCTGAATCCAGCAAAAACAGCACCAGCAGCGTCATGATGATGATGGACGGCGGCATGGGCGGTCCGCCCGGCGGAGGCGGAAACATGGGCGGCGGAAACCGCAGCGGGTCCGGCGGGGGAGGAAACCGCGGAGGAAACCGTTAGACCGGGCAGGTAACCGTCAGGCGGAGAAAACGTTACGTACGTAAGTCCGGCCTGAATGGGACGTGAACAGGACAGAGAGGAATTGGTGGCAGATGGACAAAACCAGTCAGGAAGAGGCTCTCATTGAGCTGAGACATATCCATAAGATATATTATCTTGGAGGGGAAGAGGTGCGGGCCAACGACGATATCAACCTGAAGATAGACCGGGGCGAGTTTGTGGCCATTGTAGGCAAGTCGGGAAGCGGCAAGTCCACCCTCATGAACATCATAGGAGCCCTGGATGTGCCCACGGACGGCGAATATCTTCTGGGAGGCGAGGATGTGGGAATCATGGATGACAAACAGCTGGCGCGCATCCGCAACAGGATGATTGGTTTTATTTTTCAGCAGTACAACCTGCTGCCCAAGCTTAACATACTGGAGAATGTGGAGCTTCCTCTTCTGTATGCAGGGGTGGGGAATGCAGAGCGCAGGGAACGTGCCATGGCTTCCCTGGAAAAAGTAGGGCTGACGGAAAAATGGAAGAACATGCCCAACCAGCTCTCCGGCGGCCAGCAGCAGAGAGTGTCCATTGCCAGGGCCCTGGCCGGAAATCCTTCCCTGATACTTGCTGACGAACCAACCGGAGCCCTGGATTCCAAGACCAGCCGTGATGTGCTGGGATTCCTCAAACAGCTCAATGAGGAGGGAAACACCATTGTGATGATTACCCATGATAATGCCATTGCCATGGAAGCCAGGCGGGTGGTCAGGATAAAGGATGGGCAGATTAATTTTGACGGAGATGTAAAAGACTATGCTGCAATCATTTAAGCTGGCCCTGAAAAGCATTTGGGGCAACAAGATGCGTTCATTCCTGACCATGCTGGGAATCATCATCGGCGTGGCCGCGGTTATCATACTGGTAAGTCTGGTCAACGGATATATGGGCAGCGTGGTGGAAAGCTTTGCCAGTATGGGAGTGAACCAGATTAATGTAAATGTAACCAACCTGGCCTCCCGCTCCCTGGATGTGGACCGGATGTATGCATTTTATGAGGAACATACAGACCTGTTCGGGGAACTGAGTCCCAATGTGACGTTGTCCTCCACCATCAAATACGGGGATGAATCCATGACATCCACATCCGTGGCGGGCCGCAGTGAACAGTATCTGGAAATCAAGTCCTATGACCTGGAGACGGGCAGGAACATCGCCTATTCGGATATTGTCTCCCGGCAAAAGGTGTGCGTCATAGGCGCGTATGTGGCAAATGAGCTTTACGGCAGTGCGCAGAACGCCATTGGGCAGACCCTTAAGATAGACGGCTACGCCTTTAAAATCATAGGTGTGGCGGAGGCACAGGACGAGGATAACATGGAGGACGGGGGAACCGATGATTTTGTGTGGATTCCCTACAGCGTGGCTGTGAAGATGTCCAGAAATGCAAACATTAACAACTACACATTCACGGCTCTTGACACCAATAAGGCGGACCAGTGCACTGCGGTTATCAAGAATTTCCTGTACGAAACCTTTAAGGATGAGGACCTGTACCGTGTGACGGCCATGAGTGAGATGCTGGATTCCCTGAATGAGCAGATTGCCATGATGAGCGGCATGTTAGGCGGTATAGCGGGCATTTCCCTGCTGGTGGCTGGTGTGGGCGTCATGAACATCATGCTGGTATCAGTGACGGAACGGACAAGGGAAATCGGCATCCGCAAATCCCTGGGGGCGGATAAGGGAACTATTATGCGGCAGTTTGTTATTGAGGCGGCGGTGACCAGTTCCATGGGAGGCGTTATCGGAATCCTGGTGGGCTGTGTTGCCACCACCGTGGTGGGAGCTGCCGTGGGAGTGCCGGCCACCCCCACCTTATCAGCCGTTATCATATCCTTCAGCGTATCCGTTGGAATCGGGCTGCTGTTCGGATATATGCCGGCCAGCCGCGCGGCTAATCTGAACCCAATAGACGCACTGAGAAGCGAATGATGAACAGCTGCCGGGACTGAATCCGGCAGCTGCTTTTGTATTAGATTGGAAACATGGCGGAAAACAATTGATATGGGGCCGTCCTTTCGCTATATTAAAAAAGTATTAACATTTTATAAACACGAAAAGGATAAAGTTAAAATGAAGACGCTTACACCCCAGCTGTTTCTGTCCATGAAACAGTACACAAAGGAACAATTCACAAAAGACGCAGTATCAGGAGTTATTGTGGCCATCATTGCACTTCCCCTGTCCATTGCCCTGGCCCTGGCTTCAGGGGTCACACCGGAACAGGGGCTTTATACAGCCATCATAGCCGGGTTTGTCATCTCGTTTTTAGGCGGCAGCAAGGTGCAGATAGCAGGACCCACAGCGGCCTTTGCCACCATTGTGGCAGGTATCGTCATAAAGAACGGAATGGAAGGGCTGGCAGTGGCCACCATCCTGGCAGGCCTCATTCTCATTATCATGGGCTTCCTGTGTCTGGGCAGCCTGATTCGGTTCATTCCGTATACCATTACCACCGGATTTACCACCGGAATTGCAGTGACTATTTTCATCGGGCAGATTAAGGATTTTCTGGGACTTACCTTCCGGGAATCACCGGTGGAGACCATGGAGAAGCTTATGCAGGTCATCACCTGCATAGGCACCCTGAACACTCAGGCCCTGGCAGTGGGAGCCGTATCTTTGATGATTCTCATCCTGTGGCCCAGGTTCTTTAAAAAGGTGCCGCCGTCCCTGATTGCCGTTGCCACGGCAGCGGTGCTTGTAAAGGCATTGGACCTTAAGGTCAACACCATAGGGGATTTGTATACCATATCCTCCGGACTGCCCGCCTTCCGTCTGCCTGCTGTCAGCTTTGGTCTGGTGCAGAAGGTAATGCCGGACGCCATTACCATAGCTGTGCTGGCAGCCATTGAGTCCCTGCTTTCCTGCGTGGTGGCAGACGGAATGATAGGCGGAAAGCATAATTCCAATATGGAGCTGGTGGCCCAGGGAGTGGGCAATGCGGCGTCAGCGCTTTTTGGGGGCATTCCGGCCACAGGCGCCATTGCGAGAACAGCCGCCAACATAAAGAACGGCGGACGCAGCCCGGTGGCCGGCATGGTCCATGCGGCTGTGCTTATGCTGATTCTGGTATTTCTCATGCCTTATGCCGCCCTGATACCCATGCCTGCCATAGCAGCCATCCTGTTTATGGTGGCCTATAATATGAGTGAGTGGCGCTCCTTTGCCGATGTGGTGCGGACTGCTCCCAAAAGCGACACCGCAGTGCTGGTGCTGACCTTTTTCCTCACCGTTGTGTTTGACCTGGTCATGGCCATTGGCGTGGGACTGGCCCTTGCCTGTCTGCTGTTCATGAAACGCATGGCGGACGTATCTGACATATACGGATGGAAATATGCAGAGGATTACGAGGAGAGCACGGACGGGGAGCGCATTGACCTGAAGCCGGTGCCCAGACAGGCCATGGTGTTTGAGGTGAACGGACCCATGTTCTTTGGCGCTGCGGACAAAATCGGACAGATTCCGCTGGATTCGGACAAGAAGGTGCTGATTCTGCGGATGAGGAGTGTTCCGGCCATGGATGCCACTGCACTGAACAGCCTTAAGAAGCTGAATGAGAGGTGCCGCAAGGCCCGCATTGCCATGATTCTCTCCCATGTAAACGAGCAGCCCATGTCCGTGATGGAGAAGGCGGGATTTGACAGGGAAATCGGAAGGGAGAACATAGCGCCCCGCATTGACGATGCAATCAGCCGCGCAAGGGAAATCCTTTCAGGGGCAAATCCGGCCGATTGACAGAAGCAGACAATCAGTATAGACTGGAACATAGTGTGGGGGAACCGAATATTTCCGGCTGCGCGGGAATAAATTGGGAATACAAAAGAACAGGAAAGAGGACAGGGGTTATGAAGGTTGTGGATATGCACTGCGATACCATCGCGGAAATTTATAAGGACCATAAGAAGGGAGGCAGGGTATCCATACTTGAAAACCAGCTGATGCTGGATTTGAGAAAGATGCAGGCCGGGGATTACGGGCTGCAGAATTTTGCCCTGTATGTCAATCTGGAACAAGCCATGGGAAGGCCCTTTGAATACTGCATGGAGCTTCTGGACACCTTTTACCTGGAGATGGAGGCCCATGAGGATATCATAGGAATCGTCAGGTCCTATGAGGATATCCGCAGGAACTGGGAGCAGGGAAAGATGTCAGCCCTCATCACGGTGGAGGAAGGCGGAACCTGCCAGGGCAAAACCGCGTTTCTGCGGGATTTTTACCGGCTTGGGGTGCGCATGATGACACTGACCTGGAACTATCCCAACGAACTGGCATATCCCAATGCCAGAATAACCCGGGAGGACGGTACCTTCAGGATGGCGCCGGATACAGAGCATGGTCTTACGGATACCGGAATCGCCTTTGTGGAGGAAATGGAGCGCCTGGGGATGGTGATTGATATCTCCCACCTGAATGACGCGGGCATATGGGATGTGTTCCGGCATACCGGAAAGCCCCTTGTGGCCAGCCATTCCAATGCCAGGGCCATTGCCTCCCATCCAAGGAATCTGACAGACCACATGATACGTACTCTGGCCGGGAGGGGAGGCGTTATGGGCATCAATTACTGTACCGCCTTCCTGCGGGATTTCGGACCGGGGGAAGAACCGGTCAGCCGCATATCCGACATGGTTATGCACATGAAGCACATAAGGAATATTGGCGGCATTGGCTGTATCGGACTGGGCTCTGATTTTGACGGAATCAGCGGAACGCTGGAGATGAGGGACGCCGGCAGACTGCCCATGCTGGCGGATGCCATGGAAAAGGAGGGCTTTACAGCCTCGGAAATAGAAGCTGTGTTCTATAAAAATGTGCTGCGGGTGTATAAGGAAGTCCTGTAGCGGGAAAAGCTTTACACAAGTTTTACATTCCCATGAGGTGGATTTTACTTCTGTCTGGTATGCTGTTTACATAGGCTGGTATGCCGGGAAAGGCGGTATTTGGATAATGGAACGGATTTATATTATAGAGGATGACGAAAACATCAGGAATCTGTTGAAAATTGCCCTGGAGGGCTTTGGCTATGCAGCGGAGGGGTTTGAGACAGCAGAGGAAGGCCTGGCCAGAATGAGGGAGGAAAAGCCGGACCTGGCAATCTTTGACTGGATGCTTCCGGGGATGGACGGGACAGAGGCCATCAAGGAGGTAAGGAATACGGAGCAGCTTAAGTATGTGCCCATCATGCTTCTGACCGCCAAGGAAAAGGAGCTTGACAAGGTGGTGGGCCTGGACTGCGGGGCAGATGATTACATGGTAAAGCCCTTTGGAGTGCTGGAATTGTCGGCCCGCATCCGCAGCCTGCTGCGCAGGACGAAGCGGGAGGAAGACCGGGATGTGCTGTCCTACCAGAGCATCCAGGTCAACCGGAAGACCAGGGAGGTGTCCAGCGGCGGCCGCCTGACAGAGCTTACCCTGAAGGAATTTGAACTGCTGGTCTACCTGCTGGAAAACCAGTCCAGGGTGGTGACCAGGGATGAACTGCTCAACCGCATATGGGGATACGAGTACGACGGAGAGACCAGGACCCTTGACATGCACATCCGCACCCTTCGCCAGAAGCTGGGAGAAGAGGGAGGCGGCTGTATCAAGACAGTCCGGGGCGTGGGCTACCGTATGGTGAAGTGACCGGCTGCGGCAGCCGGGTGAAATAAACAAGGTGGGACAACATGACAGGAAACCAAGGAGGAAGATATGCGTAAGGCATTATTGGAACGATTTATCCTGGTACTTTTGGCGGCGCTGTGTATTAACAGCGTCATCTTTTATATTGCCAGCAGCGAGATGATGCTGAGAAATTCCAAAAATGATATGACCTACACCATTAAGGCCGTGGACAGCATTCTGGATTATGACAGGGACCTGATGGAGCAGATGGAGCGGCTGGAGGCGTTTACGGACCAGGATTCCAGCAGGGTGACCCTCATAAGGACAGACGGTACAGTTGTAACGGATTCAGACGCGGACGCAGAGTACCTGGACAACCACCTGGGACGGGAGGAAGTGCGGGCAGCCGTGGAGCACGGGGAGGGGTATGCCAGGCGCTATTCCACCACTCTGAGAAAGACCATGCTCTATGTGGCCTGCCGGTCTGATTATTCGGACATGGTACTCCGGCTGGCCGTTCCCTACTCCGGCATGCAGGAATACCTTCCCATGCTGTTTCCGGCAGCCATTTTAAGTTTCCTCATGGCCATGGCCTGCTCCGTGGTGACCACCCGGCGCTTTGTGTCATCGGTCACCAGGCCTCTGCGCAATATCTCAAAAGCAGTGATGAAGGTAAAGGGGGATTACACGGAGCTTCAGTTTGAAAGCTGCCAGTACCCTGAAATCAACGTGATTGCCGAAACCATTATGAACATGTCAAAGGACGTGAAGGAATATTTAAGCCAGATAGAAAAGGAAAAGCAGATACGCCAGGAATTTTTCAGCAATGCATCCCATGAGCTCAAGACTCCCATCACCTCCATCCAGGGCTATGCGGAACTGCTGGAGAGCGGTATGATACAGGATGAGGGCATGAAGCTGGATTTTGCAAAGAGAATCAAAAAGGAGGCAGCCGGAATGACCGGGCTTATCAACGATATCCTGATGATATCCCGGCTGGAATCCATGGACGCCGAGGTGGTGTTCTCCGAAGTGAGAGTCAGCGTGCTTCTCCAGGAAATCATGGACAGCTTAAAGCCCCTGGCCGCCTCCTGCCAGGTATTTCTCCATGTGGACTGCAAGCCCCTGTGTATCCGGGCAAACCTGCAGCAGATGAAGGAGCTGTTTACCAATCTGGCCACCAATGCCATCAAGTATAACCGGCCCGGAGGCCAGGTGTGGATTACGGTGGGTGAGCAGGGAGGAGACATGGTGGTAAAGGTAAAGGACAATGGTGTGGGAATTCCCAAGGAGAGCCTGGACCGCATATTCGAGCGCTTTTACCGGGTGGATAAGGGCCGCAGCCGGAAACAGGGCGGTACGGGACTGGGGCTTTCCATTGTAAAGCATATTGTGGGTTTCTACCACGGGACCATCCATGTGACCTCTGAACTGGACAAGGGCACTGAGTTTACCGTTGCCATTCCTCTTGACATGAAAAAATAATAAGGTAATTTCTGTAAAAAATAGCAGTTTTTCACTTTATTACTTTAAAATCACAGAAATTTAAAGTAATAAAATTGACGAGGCAATTTTTTTGTAGTATGATAGGAAAAGTCCCGGCAGGGGACGAATTCTTAAGCGGAAAGAGGAGATAGTATGATGAAAAAGACATCGAAACTCATGTCCCTGGTTATAGCGGGCGCCATGGTTCTGTCCATGACTGCCTGCGGAGGCAATACGGCTGAAACAACGGCAGCCGCCACCCAGGCCCAGGAGACAGCAGCAGATACGGCTGCACAGGCAGAGGAGACAACAGCGGGAACAGAGGACGGGACCGCTGCACAGGCAGAGGGAACCACCTATAAGATTGGCGTGCTCCAGCTGGTACAGCACACAGCCCTGGACGCTGCCAACGAGGGCTTTATCGCAGCCCTGGACGACGCAGGAATCGCCTACGAGGTTGACCAGCAGAATGCTTCCGGCGACCAGTCAGCATGCCAGACAGTGGCGTCCAAGTTTGCAAATGAGAAAAAGGATTTGATTCTGGCCATCGCAACACCGGCTGCACAGGCCATGGTGGGCGCTGTGGAGGATACGCCCGTCCTGGTGACCGCAGTGACGGACCCGGCTGAATCCGGCCTGGTTGACACCAATGAAAAGCCGGGAGCCAATGTAACAGGAACCTCTGACCTGACTCCTGTGAAGGAGCAGATTGACCTGCTTAAGCAGCTGGTTCCGGATGCCAGGACAATTGGCGTGCTTTACTGCTCCGCAGAGTCCAACTCCAAGATTCAGGCTGACATGGCCAAGGAAGCCATTGCAGCAGCAGGCATGGAGAGCAAAGAATATACGGTTTCCAGCTCCAATGAGATTCAGACCGTGGTGCAGTCCATGGTAGGCGCCGTGGATGCAGTGTACGCACCTACGGACAATGTAATTGCAGCAGGCATGGCTACCGTGGGAATGGTGGCAGGAGACAACAACCTGCCTGTTATCTGCGGCGAGGCTGGCATGGTACAGAACGGCGGACTGGCTACATACGGAATTGATTACTACCAGCTAGGGTACATGACCGGCCAGCAGGCAGTAAAAATCCTTACTGAGGGAGCGTCACCGGCCGATATGCCCATCGAGTACCTGCCGGTTGAGAAGTGCGAGCTGACAGTGAATGAGGAGACAGCCCAGACCCTTGGGATTGATGTATCCGGCTTAAAATAATCAGTCAGGCAGCTCAGACCATACAGGCGGTGCTGCGGGGCAGAGACGGCGGAAACCGTTCTGGCCTGCAGCACCCTCTTTTCGGTCATTGGATAAAATGGTATCCCGCAGGCAGGTAGATGGTTTGCTCAAGCTGTAAGGCCCGGAGGAACGGCGGTTTGGGCAAGCTATTTACAAAATCGAATCACACAAAGGAACAGAGACAGGAACGGAGGTAAATATAAAATATGAATATTGCGAATCTGATGCAGGGCATGGGTCCGAATCTGCTGGATGCAGTGGGACAGGGCGTGCTCTGGGGAATCATGGTGCTGGGGGTGTACATCACCTTCAAGCTTCTGGATATTGCGGATTTGACTGTGGACGGAAGCTTTGCCCTGGGAGGCTGCGTCTGTGCCACCCTGATTGTGAACAGGGGAATGAACCCGGTGGCGGCCCTGGCCATAGCCACCCTGGCGGGAATGCTGGCCGGCTTTGTTACAGGCATCCTGCACACGGTCTTTGAGATACCGTCCATTCTGGCGGGAATCCTGACCCAGATATCCCTGTGGTCCATCAACCTCTGGATTATGGGAGGAAGCAGCAACATCCCCCTTCTCAAGTCCAAGTCCATGGTAACCATGGTTTCATCTGCCACCGGTTTCAACCAGGCCCAGGCATCCCAGGTCATTGGAATCGGGGCAGCCATCCTGATGGTGGCGGTTATGTACTGGTTCTTTGGAACGGAGATTGGAAGCGCCCTGAGGGCCACGGGAAACAATGAGGACATGGTCCGTGCCCTGGGCGTCAACACCAAGTGGACAAAACTGCTGGCGCTGATGCTCAGCAATGGTCTGGTGGGCATGTCCGGCGCCCTGGTATGCCAGGGCCAGAAATATGCGGATATCCAGATGGGTACCGGAGCCATTGTCATTGGCCTGGCAGCCATTGTTATCGGTGAGGTGCTCTTTGGCTGGTTCCGCAATTTTGCCCTTAAGCTGTCGGCGGCAGTCATTGGTTCCGTTATCTATTTTGTCATCCGTGCCTTTGTCATCAAGATGGGCATGAATCCCAACTATATGAAGCTTTTGTCTGCGGTGGTGGTTACACTGGCCCTCTGTATCCCGGTGGCTGCCAACAAATGGAAGACCTACAAAGAATACTCGGAAGGAGGGAATGCATAATGCTGGTAATGACAAATGTGCGAAAAACGTTCAACAAGGGCACCATCAATGAGAAAAAGGCGCTGAACGGCATTGACCTGACCCTGAACGACGGGGATTTTGTGACGGTAATCGGCGGAAACGGCGCGGGCAAGTCCACCATGCTCAACATGATAGCCGGCGTGTATCCCATTGACTCCGGAAAGATTGAGATTGACGGCGTGAACATATCCAGGCAGCCGGAATATAAGCGGGCCAAATACATCGGCCGGGTGTTCCAGGACCCCATGAAGGGCACGGCAGCCGGCATGGAGATACAGGAAAACATGGCCCTGGCATTCAGAAGAGGCCAGAGAAGAGGGCTGGGCTGGGGAATCAGGGCCAATGAAAAGGACTATTACCACGACCTGTTAACCAGGCTGGGCCTGGGCCTTCAGAACCGCATGAGCAGCAAGGTGGGACTGCTGTCAGGCGGTCAGAGACAGGCGCTGACCCTGCTCATGGCAACCCTGCAAAAGCCAAAGCTGCTTCTGCTGGATGAGCACACGGCTGCTCTGGACCCGCAGACAGCCAAAAAGGTGCTGGACCTGACCAATGAGATGGTGACGGAGCAGAACCTGACAGCCCTGATGGTAACCCATAACATGAAGGATGCCATCCAGATAGGAAACCGCCTTATCATGATGAATGACGGCCATATTATCTATGATGTGTCCGGCAGGGATAAGCAGAATCTGACCGTAGAGGACCTTCTTGCCAAGTTTGCAGAGGCCAGCGGCGGACAGTTTGCCAACGACCGCATGCTGCTTTCAAAGTAATCCGTATAAGCCGCTTAAATTGCCGGTTTCCGGGGCATTTCACGTAAATACTTCGGGGACCGGCAAAATTTAAGAAATTTTTCACATTTTCGAGTCTGTTTTTATGATATACTTTACGCTATATGAGCTTTTATGGCGAAAAATGAGTTGGAGACTATTATAATCATGCTTGAACATAAGGATTATCTATCGAGCCTGAATAAGGCCAGAAAAAAACGGAATCAACAGCTGGACCCCAGATACCTGGTGCTCCTGCTGGCTGCCATTGTGGCAGTGGGAATCATCGTGTTCGGAGTAAAGGCAGTCAAAAAGCCGGTTTCCGGCAGAGCAGCGGGACCGGCCCCCACGGGACAGGCGCAAAACGCCACCCCGGCCCAGGCTGTTCCGGCCAGTGTTTCTCCTGAGGAGGAAGCTGCCCGTAAGGAAGCCCAGGAGATTGACCATGTAATTGATTCCTACAGCAATCTGGGAATCGTGCAGGTGTCCGGCTATCTGAACATAAGGGAGGCTCCCAGCACAGACGGCAAGATTATAGGAAAGCTGTCAGGGGACGGAGCCTGTGAGATTCTGGCCACGGAGGGGGACTGGTCCCACATTACGTCCGGCGGAGTGGAGGGTTATATCAGCAACCAGTACCTTCTGACCGGGGATGAAGCCAGGGAAAAGGCCAGGGAGCTTGTGAAGCTGCGGGCGACGGTGACGGCCGACAACCTGAACATACGTCAGGCTCCTGCCCTGGACCCGGGCAATGTCATCGGACAGGCACTAAAGGGCGAGCGCTACGTGGTCAAGGGACTGGAGGACGGCTGGATTCAGATTGAGGAGGGATATATTTCCTCTGAATATGCTGAGGTGGCCTATTCCCTGAACGAAGGACGCAAGCTGGATATGAAGGCCATGGCTATTAACCAGTATGACAACCTGGTCATATCCAAGGTGAACAACTACCTGAATGTGCGCCAGGAGCCGAAGGCAGACGGCAAGATTATCGGTAAGATGACCAGCAAGGCGGCGGGCGAGATACTGGAGACCCTGGACGGCTGGTATAAGATTAAATCAGGACCCATTATCGGCTATATTTCCGCAGACCCCCAGTACACGGCCACAGGCCAGGAGGCAAAGGACATAGCCATGCAGAATGCCACCCTTAAGGCGGTTATCAACACGGATGTGCTGAACGTCCGCACAGAGCCCAACACCGATGCCAAGATTTGGACCCAGATTGTGAAGGATGAACGTTATCCGGTTGTGGCTCAGCTGGACGGCTGGGTGGAGATTGATTTGGATTCCGTGGATGAAGAGGACGGAAGCAAGGTGGACAAGGCATTTATTTCCACCAGGGACAACAACGTGGAGGTGCGCTATGCACTGAACGAGGCCATCAAGTTCTCACCTGCCGAAGTGGCGGCCAACAATGCTGCCTCCAGGCGTTCCAAGGTAGTGAACTATGCCCTTCAGTTTGTGGGCAACCCGTATGTATGGGGCGGAACCAGCCTGACAAAGGGCGTGGATTGTTCCGGATTCACCATGCAGGTCATGAGGCAGTTCGGCGTATCCCTGCCCCATTATTCCGGCTCCCAGGCCAAGATGGGCAAGGCGGTAACCTCCGGCAACATGCGTCCGGGCGATTTGATATTCTACGCAGGCAGCGGCGGGCAGGTGAACCATGTGGCCATCTACATCGGCAACGGCCAGGTAGTCCACGCAGCCAGCCGGAAGAGCGGCATCAAGATTTCCACCTGGAATTACAGGTCGCCGGTGGCTATCAGGAATGTGCTGGGCGACTAGGACGAAACCGGATTTCAGGCCGGGGATGTTACGGGCAGTCGGACTTAAAACATTATATTTATTTAAAAAGCCGGTCAGCAGTCTATGCTGGCCGGTTATTTTGCGCTGAAACTATGTGAAAGACAGCGCATATTTTATGGTTCCCGGAGCAGACTATCCTTAATTGAAGAATGTTCACGAAAGGGTGGTTTGATTATGGGACAAGGAAAAAATAACAGAAAAAAGAGAGACAATCAGGTGGAGGACGGAAACGGCCAGGTACGCCAGCAGGACGACGAGGCCAAGAAGCTTGAAAAGGAAATAGAGGAAAAGGAAGACAATAAGCTGGAAGAATACGGCCAGGTTATCCTGGAGGACAACCGCAGGCAGAGGAAAATCCATCTCATTACCATTATTGGGGAGGTGGAGGGACATGAGAATTCCTCCGGCAGCAGCAAAACCACGAAATACGACCATATACTGCCGAAGCTGGCCGAAATAGAGGATGATGACAGTGTGGACGGACTTCTGGTTCTGCTCAATACATCGGGAGGGGACGTGGACGCAGGTCTTGCCATCGCGGAAATGATAGCGTCCCTCAGCCTTCCCACCGTATCCCTGGTGCTGGGGGGGAGCCATTCCATCGGAGTTCCTCTGGCCGTGTCCACGGACTATTCCTTCATCGTGCCCTCCGGGACCATGATGATTCATCCGGTGCGGATGACAGGAATGGTCATAGGCACCTCCCAGACCTACGAATATTTCGAAATGATACAGGACCGCATCCTGACCTTTGTGTCAAACCATGCCGATATTGCCTATGACCAGCTGAGGGAGCTGATGCATAATACAAAGATGCTCACCAGGGACCTGGGCACTGTGCTGGTTGGTTCCCAGGCAGTGGAGGCAGGCCTTATCAACCAGGTGGGCGGCATCAAGGAAGCACTGGGAAAGCTCTATGCCATGATTGACGGGCGGGAGCGCGGGCAGCAGAAATAACCGTTTAAAATCTGTATTCAGGCCCTTTTTCGCAGACATGCGCTATGGGTTTTGGAGGCTTTTGGAACAATCCACTTGAATTTTGATCTCAAATATAGCATAATATAAGTTAACTGTATAAATAAGACAGCCTGCTGTGGGAATGGGAGGCTGCTACGGTACGATAACTTGTAAGAGAATGACGGGAGGCTGTATCAAGTGGCTGAAACAACAAAACGACAGCAGAGTGGGAACAGAAAGCCGGGAAGGCCAAAGGGAAGTACGTCCAAGAAGACAAGTACTTCCGCCAAGAGCCGTGGGACAACCGGGAAAAAGGCCTATGAACAGGATAATACGGAATTCATGAGAGCAGAAGTGGTCATCATCTGCTCTTTTGCTGTTGCCATTCTTTTATTTCTCAGCAATTTTAAGCTGTGCGGCGTGGTGGGCGATGTGCTCCGCGGTGTGCAGCTGGGAGTGTTCGGAATGGTGGGATACCTGTTTCCCATCCTGATATTTGTGGGGACCTGTTTTCATCTGTCCAACCAGGGCAACATCCATGCCGCCATGAAGCTGGCGGCCGTGGTGGGGGCTGTGATTACGGTCTGCGGACTGCTGCAGCTGGCTTTTGGAACAGTGCCTGCCGGCGCAAAGTGGATGGAGTACTACAAACAGTCCACACTGACCGGTACGGGGGGAGGATGGCTTGGGGGTGTTCTTACCTCCTTTCTCACCATCGGACTGGGAAAGCCGGGGGCATTCCTGATTCTGGTGGTCCTGTTTATCATCTGTATGGTATGCATCACGGAGCGCTCCTTTGTGTCTGCTGTGAAGCGGGGAGGGGACAAAGCCTATCAGTATGCCAGGGAGGATATGGACAGGCGCAGGGAGCTCCATGCCATACGGGAGGAGGAACGCAGGCGCATTCGCGAGGAACAGAGGGTGCGGGGCGTGAACCTGAATGCCACAAGGCTGATGACGCCTGAGGAAGAGGATTACGACGAGGAAGCATTTGACCGGGAGTTCGGCGCGGATTTGGAGAAAATGCCGGAAATGCCCGATACATACCAGGAGGACTGGGGAACGGCCCAGACAGCCGGCGCAAAGGATATCCTTCCGCCGGATGAGTTTGTGGGCAGGTTCGACCCGCCTTTGGAGCCTGCGGCTATGGATGACGGGGACTCCTATGACACGGACGATGTGGGAGCCCTGGCCAGGTCCATAGAGGGACACAGCCGTACCGGGCGCAGGGATGATGCACCGGTGGTTACCGGTATCCGGGTGGAGGACGAGTATGGGACACACGATGCATATGATTATGACACCATCCATGTGAAAAAGGATTTAAAGACCCTGGAAGAGATGGAGCTGGGCATTGGGACATCCGCGGGCCGGGATGCGGACAGCGGCCATGGCCGTGAGGATACGGTTCCCTGGGAGGAGGAGTATGGGACCTCTGGGAATATGGCGCAGGCGGATGCCATGGCTGCAGAAGGTGCGGCCGGTGCTCATGCAGCAGGAAGGTCCGGAGCAGGGGACCGTGAACCAGATACCGGTGATTCGGATATCTGTGAGCCAGATATCTGTGAAGCAGATATCTATGAGACAGACGCCTCGGAGCAGGGGATCAATTATGACAGCGTATTTGTGCCGGAGGAGCCTAAGCGGGTGGTTACGGCTTCAGGCAAGGTCATAGAGACTGAGACAGAGCTTCTCCAGAAAAAGATTGAGAAGAAGCGGGAGGAGGCTAAACAGTCAGATTCAAATCTGGCGGTGGCCCAGGAAATCAAGGAAAAGGAAGAGGCGGTCAAGAAGGAATACGTGTTCCCGCCCACCACCCTGCTTAAGAAGGGGGCCAAGAATGCCGGAGCCTTCTCTGGGGATGAGTACAAGGCCACTGCCATAAAGCTGCAGCAGACCCTGCACAATTTCGGGGTGGGCGTGACGGTCACCAACATCAGCTGCGGCCCTGCCGTGACCCGGTATGAGCTTCTGCCGGAACAGGGCGTGAAGGTCAGCAAGATAGTGGGACTGACCGATGATATCAAGCTGAGCCTGGCTGCTGCGGACATCCGTATAGAAGCACCCATCCCCGGCAAGTCGGCAGTGGGAATCGAGGTGCCGAACAAAGAGAATAATATGGTGTACCTGAGGGATTTGCTGGAGGCGGAGGCTTTTAAAAACCACAAGTCCCGTCTGGCCTTTGCTGTGGGCAAGGATATCGGCGGGCAGGTGGTGGTGACGGACATAGGAAAGATGCCCCATCTGCTTATTGCAGGCGCCACTGGCTCCGGTAAGTCGGTATGCATCAACACCCTGATTATGAGTATTATCTTCAAGTCCAAACCAGAGGACGTGAAGATGATTATGGTGGACCCCAAGGTGGTGGAACTCAGTGTATATAACGGAATCCCCCATCTGCTCATCCCTGTGGTGACAGACCCCAAGAAGGCATCAGGGGCCCTGAACTGGGCTGTGGCTGAGATGACGGACCGCTATAAGAAGTTTGCGGAGTGCAATGTCAGGGATTTAAAGGGCTACAATGAAAGAGTTGAGAAGATAAAGGATATTGAGGATGATAAGAAGCCGGCAAAGATGCCTCAGATTGTCATAATCATCGACGAGCTGGCAGACCTTATGATGGTTGCCCCGGGAGAAGTGGAGGATTCCATCTGCCGCCTGGCCCAGCTGGCCCGTGCAGCGGGAATCCATCTGGTTATTGCCACCCAGAGGCCGTCGGTTAACGTCATCACAGGTCTGATTAAGGCCAATGTGCCGTCCAGAATTGCTTTTGCAGTGTCCTCGGGTGTGGATTCCAGGACTATCATTGATATGAACGGGGCTGAGAAGCTGCTGGGAAAGGGCGATATGCTCTTTTATCCGGCGGGATTCCCCAAGCCCCAGCGTGTGCAGGGCGCCTTTGTGTCCGATGAGGAAGTGGGCCGCGTAGTGGAGTTCCTGACAGAACAGGGCATGGTGGCTGAATATAATCCGGAAGTGGAGAGCCGCGTCTCATCCCCGTCCATGGATGGGGGCAGCGGGGCAGCTGAACGGGATGAATACTTTGTCCAGGCGGGCAGGTTCATCATTGAGAAGGAAAAGGCATCCATCGGAATGCTCCAGAGGATGTTTAAGATTGGCTTTAACCGGGCGGCCCGAATCATGGACCAGCTGGCCGAAGCCGGCGTGGTGGGCGAGGAAGAGGGGACAAAGCCCAGGAAGGTGCTTATGAGCATGGAAGAATTCGAGGAACTGCTGGAGCAGGGATATTAAAGCCTGCTGCCCGGCAGGGCGGTACAGATGGCCTGACCGGGAAACAGGAGTGTATGGGGAAACAAGAGCAGCGGCTGCCGGCAAGGGCAGCAGCGGCCGGTGCTTTTGAATAAAACGTTGACGGACCTGCAAAGGCAGGGAACCGCGGGGCGTAATATAAGAGGAGGAACAAAAACATGAAATCAGATATTGAAATTGCACAGGAGGCCGTGATGCAGCCCATCAAAGAAGTGGCTGCTGCTTACGGAATCGGGGAGGATGACCTGGAGCTTTACGGTAAATACAAGGCAAAGCTGACAGATGAACTCTGGGAGCAGGTAAAGGACCGTCCCGACGGAAAGCTGGTGCTGGTGACAGCCATTAACCCCACTCCGGCAGGAGAGGGAAAGACAACCACCACGGTTGGTCTGGGCGAGGCATTTGGGAAGATGGGCAAAAAGGCCATCATAGCGCTCAGGGAACCGTCCCTGGGTCCCTGCTTTGGCGTTAAGGGCGGTGCAGCCGGCGGCGGTTATGCCCAGGTTGTGCCTATGGAGGATTTAAACCTGCACTTTACAGGTGATTTCCACGCCATCACATCCGCCAATAACCTGCTGGCAGCACTGTTAGACAACCATATCCAGCAGGGCAACGTCCTGGGGATTGACCCAAGGCAGATACAGTGGAAACGCTGCGTGGACATGAATGACCGTGTACTGCGAAATATCGTGGTAGGCCTGGGAGCCAAGGGAGACGGTATGGTCAGGGAGGACCACTTTGTTATTACAGTGGCTTCCGAAATCATGGCAATCCTTTGCCTGGCTGACAACATGGAAGATTTAAAGAACCGCCTGGGCAAGATTATCGTGGCTTACAATTTTGCGGGAGAGCCTGTGACTGCTGAGCAGCTTCATGCAGTAGGCTCCATGGCAGCCCTTCTGAAGGATGCCTTAAAGCCTAACCTGATTCAGACACTGGAGCACACAGGCGCCCTGGTACACGGCGGTCCGTTTGCCAACATTGCCCATGGATGCAACAGCGTAAGGGCTACCAAGACAGCCCTGAAGCTGGCTGACGTGGTGGTGACAGAGGCTGGATTCGGCGCTGACCTGGGGGCGGAGAAGTTCCTTGACATCAAGTGCCGCAAGGCAGGACTGAGGCCTGACGCAGTGGTTCTGGTGGCAACAGTCAGGGCCCTTAAGTACAACGGCGGTGTGCCCAAGGACCAGCTTTCAACTGAGAACCTGGAAGCTCTGGAGAAGGGTATCGTCAATCTGGAGAAGCACATTGAGAATCTCCAGAAGTTCGGAGTACCCGTGGTGGTTACGCTCAATTCCTTCATATCAGACACAGAGGCAGAATATGCTTATATCAAGAAGTTCTGCGAGGACAGAGGATGTGAATTCGCCCTGTCCGAGGTATGGGCAAAGGGCGGCGAGGGCGGTATTGCCCTGGCTGAAAAGGTAATGGAGACCCTGGAGAACAAGCCCACCCAGTACCATGTGCTCTATCCGGATGAGATGGGCCTTAAGGATAAGATTAATACCATTGCCAGGGAGATTTACGGGGCAGACGGCGCATCCTTTGCACCGGCCGCAGCCAAGGCGTTAAAGCGCATTGAGGATATGGGCTTTGGAAACCTGCCGGTGTGCATGGCCAAGACCCAGTATTCCCTGTCGGATGACCAGACCAAGCTGGGCCGTCCCACAGGATTTACCATCAATGTAAGGGATGCCTATGTGTCAGCAGGCGCAGGCTTTGTGGTGGCGCTGACAGGTTCCATCATGACCATGCCGGGACTTCCAAAGAAACCGGCGGCAGACAGCATTGATGTGGATGAGAACGGTAAGATTACCGGACTCTTCTAGGAAATCGGCCTGGCCCGGCGCATCCAAGAAAGGAGCGCCGGGCCAGGATAGGTTTGGGCATAAAATAAGTTGCATGAAAAAGAAATGAGGAATTTATATGATACTTAGAACCTGGGTAAATGAGCTGGATTATGAACTTGTCAGGGGAAGCCTGGACGTGGAAGTTACGGAGGTGGTCTATGACTCCAGGAAGGCAGCGCCCGGCGCTGTGTTTGTGTGTATGGCGGGGACCCGCGTGGACTCCCACCGTTTTGTCCCGGATGTGCTGCGGGCAGGCGTCCGCGTGCTTGTGACGGAACGGGATGTTGAGGAAGAACTGGCGGCCTCCGGACTTACGGAGGAGGAAATGGGACAGGTGACAATACTTAAGACAGCGGAGGGCAGGAGAAGCCTGGCCCTTCTCTCAGCAGCCAGGTTCGGCCATCCGGCCTCCAGAATGATTACCATTGGCGTGACCGGGACAAAGGGAAAGACCACCACCACCCATATGATAAAAGCCATTCTTGAGGCAGCAGGAAAAAAGGTGGGGATGATAGGCACCACGGGAACAGTCATTGACGGCCAGGTGACGCCTACCATGAACACCACTCCGGAATCCTATGAACTGCACCAGTCCTTTGCCAAAATGGCGGAGGCAGGCTGCCAGTATATGATTATGGAGGTGTCGTCCCAGGGAATCAAGATGCACCGGGTGGACGGCATTGCCTTTGACTACGGTATTTTCACCAATATTTCCCCGGACCACATTGGGCCGGATGAACACGCTGATTTTGCGGAATATCTTTTCTGCAAATCCCGGCTTCTGAGCATGTGCAGGATAGGCCTGGTGAACTTAAACGACGGACATTTTGCAGAAATTGTCCGGGATGCGTCCTGCAGGCTTTATACCTACCGCGTAAAGGAAGACGGGGAAAAGAAAGCTGATTTTGAAGCTTCCAATATCCGGTATGTGTCACAGCCGGATTTTGTGGGCACGGAGTTTGACGTTACGGGAAAACTGGACCTGGATGTGCGCCTGGGAATCCCGGGCCTCTTCAATGTGGATAATGCCCTGGCAGCCCTGTGCGTGTGCAGCTTTCTGGGACTTCCAAAGGAGAGGATAGTACACGCCCTGGAGCATATACGGGTCAATGGACGCATGGAAATTGTCCACACCTCATCCAGGTGTACGGTTCTGGTGGATTACGCCCATAATGCGGTGAGCATGGAGAGTCTTCTCACCACCCTGCGCAGGTACCATCCCAAACGGCTGGTGGTGGTGTTCGGATGCGGCGGCAACCGTTCCAAGGACAGACGGTATTCTATGGGTGAGATTGGAGGCAGGCTGGCCGATTTAAGCATAATTACGGCAGATAACTCCAGATATGAAAAGGTGGAGGATATCATGGCGGATATCCGGGGAAGCATAGAGAAAACAGGCGGGGCCTTTATTGAGATTCCCGACAGGCGGGATGCCATCCGCCACAGCATCCTGCACGCAGTGCCGGGGGATATGGTAGCTGTCATCGGCAAGGGCCATGAGGATTATCAGGAAATCAACGGCGTGCGCCATCACTTCCTGGACAGGGAAGTCATTGAAGAAACCATAAAAGAGTTGGGAGACGAGGCATAGTATGACAGGAATAACGGTTAAGGAGCTCCTTGAGGCCACAGGAGGAATCCTTTTGCTGGGCCGGGAGGATATTGAGGCAGAACACATCAGTCTGGATTCCAGAAAAATGGAAGGGAACGACCTGTTTGTACCCATTATCGGTGAAAAGGTAGATGCCCACGGCTTTCTCTGCCAGGCAATCGTGAGCGGGGCGGCAGTTGTATTTACCAGTGAACACTGCAGCAGTGAGGCAGTGGAGGCTTTTGTGCGGCAGCAGTGCGCGGGCAACCGGGAGCAGGAGGAGAAAGCCCTTGGGGCGGCCTGGATTAAGGTGCCTGATACAAAAAGAGCGCTTCAGGATTTGGGAAGCTTTTGCAGGAACCGCCTTACCCTGCCCCTGGTGGGAATCACGGGAAGTGTGGGAAAGACCACTACCAGGGAGATGATAGCAGCGGCCCTGGGCGCCGGATTCCTGGTGTATAAGACGCCGGGCAACAGCAACAGCCAGGTGGGCGTGCCCATTACCATTGCAGAGATACCGGAGTCCGCTGAGATTGGCGTCATTGAGCTGGGAATGAGCGAGCCCGGGGAGATGGAGCGCATTGCCAGGGTGGCCAGGGTGGACTGCGCCGTCATGACCAACATAGGGGTGACCCATATCGAACAGCTTGGGTCCCAGGAACGCATCCTGGAGGAAAAGCTGCACATCCAGGACGGAATGCCCTCAGAGGGCACCTTGTTCTTAAACGGCGACGACCCTCTTCTGGCCTCCGTGGTTCCCGGAGAAGGCAGGAGGAAGGTGCTGTACGGACTGGGACAGGACTGTGACTACAGGGCAGAGGACCTGCACCTGGAAGACGGCTATCCTGTGTTCACAGCGGTCCACGGGAACAGCAGGACCCGGGTGCGGCTTCAGGTTATGGGAAGCCATATGGTAAGCAATGCAATGGCAGCCCTGGCAGTGGCGGATACATACGGGCTTTCCATGGAGAAGGCGGCCCTTGCCCTGGGGCAGTTTAAGGGCTATAAGGGACGCCAGCAGATATTTAAGTGGGGCGGAGTCACGGTTATTGACGACAGCTACAATGCCAGCCCCGTGTCTATGAAGGCCGGACTGGAGGTGCTGTCCTCCGTGGCAGGAGAAGGCCGCAGGATTGCAGTCCTGGCAGACATGAAGGAGCTGGGTCCTGACGCGGTCAGATTCCATCGGGAAATAGGTGGGTACATAGGAGAGCATCCTTTGGACACGGTACTTTTGCTGGGAGAACTGGCAGCCGCCATTGGCAGCGGAATGGAAGCATCCCATGCAGCGACGCCCTATTTCAAAATGGACAGTCTGGCCCGGATAGAAGGGTGGCTGGATGAGAACCTTAAGGAGGGCGACTGCGTCCTGTTTAAAGGCTCCAACAGCATGAAGCTGTCCGGTGCAGTGAAGCATCTGAAGGAAACCAGGGCATGATTCAAACTGCACACTCATATCTTTCCCTCATTTTGGGAAGAATGTATTTCATGGACAGAAATGTCACAGACAGTACATTCTGAATGAGATAAGGAGTAACATTGTGATGCAGCAGAAAGATGATAAGAAGATTCTCTGGCATACCCTGGCTTTCATGGCCTTTTCAACGGTCTGGGGATTTGGAAATGTAATAAACGGATTCTCTGAGTACGGCGGATTAAAGGCCATTGTATCCTGGATTCTTATATTTGCCATTTATTTTGTGCCTTATGCCCTTATGGTGGGGGAACTGGGCTCTACCTTTAAGCATGCCGGAGGCGGGGTCAGCTCCTGGATTCATGAGACCATAGGGCCTAAGATGGCCTATTACGCGGGCTGGACCTACTGGGTGGTCCACATGCCCTATATATCCCAGAAGCCCAATTCCACAGTGATTGCAGCCAGCTGGGCCCTGTTTCAGGACAAGAGGGCCAGCGGCATGAACACCACGGTGATGCAGATTTTGTGCCTGGTCATCTTCCTGTTTGCCATGTATCTGTCCGGAAAGGGGATGAGCGTGTTAAAGCGTCTTGCCACATTGGCAGGCTCGGCCATGTTTATCATGTCCATGCTGTTTATTGTCATGATGGTGGCTGCCCCGGTTCTGACAGACGGCTCCTTTTTAGCCATTGACTGGTCCCCGTCCTCCTTTATACCGGACTTTAACGCCAATTTTTTTCTCAGCCTTTCCATCCTTGTTTTTGCAGTGGGAGGATGCGAGAAGATATCCCCCTATGTAAACAAGATGAAGGACCCTTCCCGGGACTTTGCAAAGGGCATGGTAGCCCTTGCAGCCATGGTGGCCGTGACAGCCATCCTTGGCACCATTGCCCTGGGCATGATGTTTGACTCCGACCATATCCCCCAGGACCTGATGACCAACGGCGCTTACTACGCCTTTCAGAAGCTGGGTGAATATTACCATGCGGGCAACTTCTTTGTGGTGGTGTATGCGCTGACCAATCTGATTGGACAGTTCTCTGTCATGGTCCTGTCCGTGGACGCGCCTCTGCGCATGCTTCTGGACAGTGCGGATTCCCGCTTCATCCCCAGCAGGATGTTTGAGAAAAATGAACACGGCACCTATGTGAACGGCCACCGGCTGGTGACGCTCATTGTCTGCGTACTGATTGTGGTTCCTGCCTTTGGCATCCGGAACGTGGACGCCCTGGTGCGCTGGCTTGTCAAGGTGAACTCCGTGTGCATGCCTCTGCGTTATCTGTGGGTTTTTGTGGCATATATTGCCTTGAAACGGGCCGGAGATGCATTCTGCGGTGAATACCGGTTTGTGAAGGATAAAACAGCCGGTATCCTGGTGGGCGGCTGGTGTTTTATATTTACGGCCTTTGCATGCCTCACCGGTATATACTCAGAAGACCCCTTCCAGCTGGCCCTCAACATTGTAACCCCCTTTGTACTGGTAGGACTTGGATTTATTATGCCATGGATGGCAGCAAAGGAGAAAAAAAGTTAGGCTGCCTGCATTGCCCCGGGGGTGCGTTTATGGTACAGTAGAGGAGAAATAAAGAGACAAAGGAGATATCATATGAATATAGACAGAGAAGACTGTTTAAGTACAGCCAGAGAACTCATCGGTTTTCTTGAAAATAGCCCCACCTGCTTCCACGCAGTACAGTCCATTGCGGATTATCTAAAGGAGGCAGGCTTCACGCAGCTCCATGAGGGAGAGAAGTGGGAGCTTAAGGAGGGCGGTTCCTACTATGTGACCAGAAACGGTTCCTCCATCGTATCCTTTAAGGTACCGGGAAAAGCATTTTCCGGATTCCAAATCATGGCCAGCCACAGCGACTCCCCCTCCTTTAAAATCAAGGAAAATCCGGAGATGGAGGCTGAAAACCACTATGTGAAGCTGAACGTGGAAAAGTACGGCGGTATGCTGTGCGCTCCCTGGTTTGACCGTCCCCTTTCCGTGGCCGGCCGTCTGGCAGTGAGGGACGGAAACCGCATTGTGACAAAGCTGGTAAAGGTGGACCGTGACCTGCTCATGATACCGAATCTGGCCATTCATTTTAACCGGGAGGTCAATGACGGATATAAGTATAACGCACAGGTGGATATGCTGCCTTTATACGGCGGTGCGGACGCAAAGGGAACCTTCATGGAAACCGTGGCTGAGAGCGCCGGGGTCAAAAAGGAGGATATCCTGGGCCATGACCTGTACCTTTACAACCGTGTACCCGGGAGCATCTGGGGCGCAGGCGGGGAGTTCCTGTCCTGCGGCCATTTAGACGACCTGCAGTGTGCATTCTCCACCCTGAAGGGATTCCTGGAAGGCGGCCACAGTGATTGTGTCAGCGTACACGCTGTATTTGACAATGAAGAGACAGGGAGCCTGACCAAACAGGGGGCTGATTCCACCTTCCTGGAGGATGTGCTGAGACGGATAAACAGCGCCATGGGAAGAAGTGAGGAAGAATACCTGATGGCCATTGCTTCCAGCTTCATGGTTTCCGCTGACAATGCCCATGCGGCCCATCCCAACCACGGTGACAAATCAGACCCGGTAAACCGTCCCTATATGAATGAGGGAATTGTCATTAAATACAGCACACAGTATGCCACAGACGGACTCTCAGCCGCTGTGTTCAGGACATTGTGCCGGGAAGAGGGCGTGCCCTGCCAGGCATTTACCAACCGTTCCGACAAGGCGGGCGGTTCCACCCTGGGCAATATCTCCAACAGCCATGTGGCCCTGAACACCGTGGATATCGGTTTGCCCCAGCTGTCCATGCATTCCCCGTACGAGACAGTGGGAATCAAGGATACCTGCTATCTGATTCGGGCTTCAAAGCGGTTCTACAGCACCTCCATGAGGGCCATGGGCTCCGGAAGCTATGAAATGGGCTGACAGGTGCGTTGGGAAGCAGGCGGCTGATATGCGGTAACTGCGGTAACCAATAGGCGGTGACAGGCACAAGGCAGGCATGCGCAAAGATAATAAAGGACGGGCCGGGAGCCTGTCCTCCGGATACCCAGCCACAGCCCTGAGAGGGAGAAATCCCTTTTAGGAACCGCGGCTGGGTATTTATTGGAATTAAGAGAGAAAGAGGAAGGTAAGATATGTTTTCCAGAAAACAAATGATAAAGCTGCTGGCCCCCCTTATTGTGGAACAAATCATGGCGGTGCTGGTGGGCATGGTGGATGTGGTGATGGTGGCCGCGGTGGGGGAATCCGCAGTGTCCGGCGTTGCCCTGGTGGATTCCATCAGCGTCTTAATCATACAAATCATGGGAGCCCTGGCCACGGGAGGAGCCGTCATATCGGCCCAGTACCTGGGCAAGGAACAGCCCAGGGATGCCAGGAAGGCGGCCGGACAGCTGGTGCTGGTGACCATGCTCCTGTCTGTTGTCATTGCCGGGATAGCCCTGATAGGGGGCCGCCATCTGCTGGGAGGCATATTTGGAAAAGTGGAACAGGATGTGATGGACAACGCCCAGACCTATTTCTGGATTACAGCCCTGTCCTATCCCTTTATCGGGCTCTATAATGCCTGTACAGCCCTGTTCCGCTCCATGGGCAATTCAAAGGTATCCATGATGACCTCCTTTGTCATGAATATGATTAACATCATAGGAAATGCAATCTGTGTATTCGGCCTTAAGATGGGCGTGTCCGGCGTGGCATGGCCCACTTTTATAAGCCGTGTGGCAGCTGCCTTAATGATGTTTGTCCTCATCCAGAACCGGAACAACTCCATCCGTCTCAACAGCTGGAAGTTCCTGATTCCGGACCGTCATATGATTAAGAACATTCTGTCCATCGGGATTCCCAACGGGCTGGAAAACGGTATGTTCCAGTTCGGCAAGATATTCCTCCAGAGCCTGGTGTCTTCCCTGGGTACGGTATCCATAGCCAGCTTTGCCGTTGCCAGCAACCTGGTGACGGTCCTCTATCTGCCGGGAAATGCCATTGGCCTGGGACTGGTAACCATAGTAGGCCAGTGCGTGGGCGCCGGACGTTTAAAGGAGGCCAAGCATTACACGAAATCCCTTATACTGGTGGTATATGGAATCCTGGCCGTATTCAGCACAGCCATGGTCATCTGGTCCGCCGAACTGGTGGGAATCTATCATCTGTCCTCCCGGGCAGCCGCCATGGCGCGGGAGCTGATTCTGATTCACAGCATTGCCATGATTATATGGCCCCTGGCCTTCACCATCCCCCATGCACTGAGAGCTTCCCTGGACGCCAAATTCACCATGGCCGTGTCCGTGTTCTCCATGTGGGTATTCCGAATCGGATTTGCATACCTCTTTGTATACATATTCGGCCTGGGACTTTCCGGGGTATGGTACGGCATGTTCATTGACTGGATATTCCGGGCAATCTTGTTTTCAGGACGGTTTAAGGGGTTTGAGAGAAGAGCGGGGGTTGTGGAGTGAGATTCGCATGGTGAAAGGGAATTGATAACCATTGCGGCGGTCCGCGGTAAGGAGGGCGGGGAAATCATACCTCCCTGCGGTAACTGCCGTCAGATTTAAAATGATGATACGCCGGAATGTGATGTGATTCTTCAAGTGGACGGGAAATTGAAAAAGATTGCAGTAAGGGAGTTATTGCCCTTTTCTTATGGGGTTGAGGGACAGGTAATTGCCTGGGACAGGGCAGGAGGGACAGTTGTAAAACAGTATTAAGTGGTATGATTGTCTTTTGTGAAACGGTGCAGCCTTACTGGCTGTGCTGTTTTTGTTGTAAAACCGGTTGACATTTGCTGCATTTTATGTAACAATAGTTATGTAACATATGTTGTATAACTATTGTGATTTGAGATGAACGAGGTAACCATATGCCGCCCAAAGCAAAGATAACAAAGGAAATGATATTAAAAACGGTTTTAGATATTACGAGGGAATCGGGATTTGAGTGTGTCAATGCCAGGAGCATTTCGGGTAAATTACAATGTTCTACGCGTCCGATTTTTACATGTTATGCAAACATGGAAGAATTAAAAAAAGAATTTCTTGATTTTGCTTATGATTATTACAGTCAGTATGTTGCTGGCTTTAACAGGTCTGAAGGCGTAAAACCCTGCCTGGTTCTTCCGCTTTCCTATATTGAATTTGCGAAGGAAGAGACGCATCTGTTCAAGCTGCTCTTTATAAGCGATATGAATCTGAACATGGCTGAGCCCGGTGATTTCTATAAGGAGATAGGCAATGAAAAGCGGGCAGGGGAATTTGCAGAGATAATTGGAGTTGAGCCGGAGCGGGCAAGGGCAATATTTATAGATTTATTCCTTTATTCCCACGGCATAGCGGTCCTGGCAGCAGGGCAGAAGATATTATTAGATAATACCGGCATTGAAAGAATGGTCGCAAATATGCTGACAGCTCTCATCAGACAGGAAAAGCCGGACTGGAGCTTATCTGCTTAGCGGTATATCACAATCAGGTTGAAACAGAGGTGCATTATGACAACAAATCAGTACATCATTGATTTTTATAATAACTATGACGAGGACAGCCGTCTGAGCATGAAGCATGGCGCCGTTGAATTTCTTACCACCATGCGCTACATTGAAGCATACATACCCCCCGGCAGCCGGGTGCTGGAAATCGGCGCAGGGACCGGCCGGTATTCCCATGCGCTGGCACGTCAGGGTTATCAGGTTGACGCAGTGGAACTGGTCCCCCATAATATAGAAGTATTCCGCAAACACACACGGCCCGAGGAACATGTAACAATTACACAGGGCAATGCTTTGGATTTATCCGCCTTTCCGGACAATCAATATGACATTACGCTGCTGTTAGGACCCTTATATCACCTTTATAATCAGGAAGATAAGCGCCAGGCGCTGGGGGAGGCTATCCGCGTCACAAAACAAGGAGGCGTAATCATAGCCGCATACGTTATATCCGACGGATGTCTCCTGGACGAAGGATTCAACCGCAGCAGCATCCATGTATCTGAATACATTAAAAGGGGATTGCTTGACCCCGAAACCTTTGCCGCAAAATCCGAACCAAAGGACCTGTTTGAACTTGTACGCAAAGAAGACATTGACGATTTGATGTCCGTATTCCCCACAACGCGCCTGCACTATGCCGCAGCGGACGGCTGCGCCCTGCTCATGCGCGAAGCAATTGATAAGATGGACGATGAGACATTTGAATTATACCTGAAATACCACTATGCCACCTGTGAACGCGGGGACCTGACAGGCATCACAAGCCATGCAATTGACATATTCCAAAAGTAAAATGCAATACAGTAATCCATGTCGGCCTTTCTCCCCTCGGATAAAATTTCCTGTCCGTGTTTGCCTATCTCCCCGTCCCATTTGCATTTTGCTGAATTCTCATGTATAATAACCAAAGTACAAAATATCAGGACAGACAGGTGAAGTGAGTGGCGCAGAGATATGCCAGTATTATTATAGATATTTCCCACGAAAATGTGGACAGAACGTTCCAGTACAAAATACCGGAGGAGCTGCAGGGGAAAATCCAGGTGGGGCAGCAGGTTTACATACCCTTTGGACAGGGCAACCGGCAGCGTAAGGGATATGTGGTGGAGCTGACAGACCAGGCTCAGATAGATGTCCATAAATTAAAAGATGTGGCTGGGATTGTGCAGGGAAGCGTGCCTGCTGAGTCCCAGCTTATTTGGCTGGCCTGGTGGATGAAGGAACGGTATGGCTCCACCATGAATCAGGCCCTGAAAACAGTTCTGCCTGTGAAGCAGAAGGTCAGGGAGGCGCCTAAACGGAGAATCCGTTCCCTGGTTGGCAGGGGCGTGCTGGAGGAGCTGGCGGAGGAGGCCGGACGGAAGAAGCATAAGGCTAAGCTGCGGCTTTTAGAAGCCCTGCTTCAGAACGGAGCCATTCCCTATGAGGAGGCCATGAACCGGCTGAGCCTGACAGCAACAGCCATTAAGCCTCTTTTGGAGGCCGGAATCATTGCCGTGGAGGTGGTGGAGAAATACCGGAATCCTTTGGAGGAAATGAAGCTGCTTATGGGGGGCGGTGATAGGAGCCGTGCGGCGGCAGATAACCGGGCAGCGGATAACCGGGCGACGGATAATCGGACGGCAGCAGATAGCCGGGCGGCAGAGGGAACCGGCCTGTGGGGCGCCCCGCCGGACCTGAATCCTTTCCAGCAGGAGATTGCAGATGCAGTTACAGGGGAGTATGACCGGGGAATCCGGCGGACTTATCTGCTTCACGGGGTGACGGGAAGCGGTAAGACGGAGGTCTACATGGAGCTGATTGCCCATGTGCTGGGAGCCGGGCGGCAGGTGATTGTGCTGATACCGGAGATTTCCCTTACCTGGCAGACCGTTATGCGGTTTTACAGCCGCTTTGGCAACCGGGTGTCGGTGATGAATTCTCGCATGTCTGCAGGGGAACGGTATGACCAGTATGAACGGGCCAGGACAGGAGACATCGATATTGTCATCGGACCGCGCTCCGCCCTGTTTGCCCCCTTTGAAAACCTGGGGCTGATTATCATTGACGAGGAACATGAAAATGCCTATAAGAGCGAACTGTCCCCACGCTATGATGCCAGGGAAGCAGCCGCCAGGCGGGCCCGGATGAATGATGCTTCCCTTGTCATGGGTTCGGCCACCCCTTCTTTGGAGTCCTATACAAGGGCTTTGAGGGGAGAGTACGGGCTGTTTACCCTGAAGGAGAGGGCTAAGGAGGACGCCTGCCTTCCCCAGGTTGAAATCGTGGATTTGCGGGAAGAATTAAAGGAGGGGAACCGTTCTATTTTCAGCAGGCGTCTTAAGGAGCTGATAGAGGAACGCCTGGAAAAAAGGGAGCAGGTCATGCTGTTCATCAACCGCAGGGGCTATGCGAATTTTGTGTCCTGCCGTTCCTGCGGCGAGGCTGTCAAGTGTCCCCACTGCGATGTGACCCTGACCCTGCACCGGGACGGGCGCATGATGTGCCACTACTGCGGGTATACCATTCCCCAGCCGAAAAAATGCCCTGTGTGCGGCTCGCCTTATATTGCGCCCTTTGGCACAGGGACCCAGAAGATTGAAGCCATGGCAGCAGAGCTTTTCCCTAAGGCCAGGATACTAAGGATGGATTTGGATACCACCTCCAAAAAAGGCGGGCACCAGGAGATACTATCTTCATTTGCCAGGGGAGAGGCAGATATACTTATAGGCACCCAGATGATTGTCAAGGGGCATGATTTCTCAAAGGTGACCCTGGTGGGAGCCCTGGCAGCGGATTTGTCCCTTTACGCCTCGGACTACCGGTGCGGGGAGCAGACCTTTGCCCTTCTGACCCAGGCAGCCGGCCGGGCCGGAAGAGGGGATTTGCCTGGAAATGTGGTGATTCAGACCTACCAGCCCGAGCATTACAGCATCCGCACGGCAGCTACCCAGGATTATGAGAGCTTCTACGGCCAGGAGATGGCTTACAGACGGCTGCTGGGATATCCTCCCGCAGTGGCACTGCTTACCATCCAGCTGGCCTGCCCTCTGGAAGGGACGCTGGAACAGACAGCGGACCTGGCGGCAGGATGGGTGCAGCAGTGGGCGGACCGCATGGAGCAGGAAAAAATACAGGGATACAGGTCCTTCCGGCTCATTGGGCCGGTCAATGCAGCGGTATACAAAGTTAATGATATTTATAGAAAAATTTTATATATAAAGCATGAAAATTATGATATACTGATACAGATTAGGAAAATGACGGAAGAGGGCCTGAAGGGATTAGAAGGCCGTGATGGACTGACTGTGCAGTACGATTTAACATGATGAAGGAGATTGAGAAGAGATGGCAGTTCGACAGATAAGGATTATGGGAGACGATATTCTGACAAAGAAGTGTAAGCCTGTGAAAGCGATGAATGAGCGCACCATGGAGCTGATTGAAGATATGTTTGAGACCATGTACCAGGCCAACGGCTGCGGCCTGGCAGCACCCCAGGTGGGAGTGCTGAAGCAGATTGTAACCATTGACGTGGACGACGGGAACCAGTACGTACTGATTAACCCGGAAATCATAGCCACCGAAGGCAGCCAGACCGGTTATGAGGGATGCTTAAGCCTGCCGGGCAAGTCAGGTATTGTCACCCGCCCCAACTATGCCAAGGTGAGGGCCCTGAATGAAAATATGGAGCCGTTTGAGCTGGAAGGCGAGGGCCTGCTGGCCAGGGCCATCTGCCATGAATGCGCCCATCTGGAAGGCCAGATGTATGTGGAGCTGGTGGAGGGAGAACTGGTGGATACCGCTGCCGATGAGGAAGAAATCACAGAATAGGAGTGAGGTTTATGCGCATTGTATTTATGGGAACACCGGATTTTTCCGTGCCAGCCCTTAAGGCACTGGTGGAAGCTGGTCATCAGGTAATTGCCGTGGTGACCCAGCCCGATAAGCCCAGGGGCAGGGGAAAGGAAGTCCAGATGACGCCTGTGAAGATACAGGCCATGGAATACGGCATTCCGGTGTATCAGCCGGCAAAGGTGCGTGATGCCTCCTTTGTGGAAGTCCTTCAGGGCATGGAGGCGGATGTGTATGTGGTCATAGCTTTTGGACAGATTCTTCCCAGGGCAGTGCTGGAGCTTCCTAAGTACGGCTGCATCAATATCCACGCGTCCCTGCTTCCGAAGTACCGGGGCGCTGCACCCATCCAGTGGTGCGTCATAGACGGTGAGAGAGAGACAGGCATCACTACCATGATGATGGACGCTGGCCTGGATACAGGGGACATGCTGGAAAAGACAGTAATCCCCATTGAAGAAAAGGAAACGGGCGGCAGCCTGCATGACAAGCTTTCCCAGGCAGGCGGGGAACTGATTTTATCCACCCTTGCAAAGCTGGAGCAGGGCACACTGGTCCGTACCCCACAGACAGAGGAGGGCACCTGCTACGCCAGGATGCTGACAAAGTCCCTTGGCGACATTGACTGGAATCAGGGCGCGGTGTCCATTGAACGCCTGATTCGGGGATTAAATCCATGGCCCAGTGCATATACCCTGTGGAATGGGAAGACAATAAAGATATGGTCGGCGGATGCGGTTACAGGCCGGGAGGCGGATGGCTTTTTGGCTGAATCAGGATTACCGGCAGAAACAGGGATGGTTCCCGGCACCGTGGTGCGTTCGGATAAGAACAGCCTGGTGGTTTCCACGGGCAGCGGCCTGCTGTCCGTCAGGGAGCTTCAGATGGAAGGAAAGAAACGCATGGATACCCCAGCTTTTCTCCGCGGATATCCTATCCCGGAGGGGGACGTTTTTGTAAAGAAAGAGAGTGATTGATGATGTTTTACCCTATGTTTTATTTTGACCCCACCTATGTGCTGATATTGATTGGCGTTATCATATCCATGGCAGCCTCTGCCAAGCTTAACTCCACGTATCAGCGTTACAGCTCCGTCAGGAGCATGTGCGGCATGACAGGCGCTGAAGCCGCCAAACGGCTTCTGGCCAATCAGGGAATCTATGACGTGACCGTGCGCCGTGTGGCAGGCAACCTGACAGACCACTATGACCCCAGAAGCAAGACGGTGAACCTGTCCGATGCAGTGTATAATTCCACATCCATCGCGGCCATCGGAGTGGCGGCTCATGAGTGCGGCCATGCCATGCAGGATGCCAATGACTATTCTCCGCTGAGGATACGCGCGGCCCTGGTGCCGGCAGCCAACCTGGGCGCCCAGCTGAGCTGGCCCCTGATTATCATCGGCCTTTTGCTGGGAGGAAGCTCTGTTCTTTTGAATCTGGGTATCCTTTTGTTTTGCCTGGCAGTGCTGTTCCAGCTGGTGACTCTGCCGGTGGAGTATAATGCTTCCCACAGGGCGGTGGCTCTTCTGGATTCCACAGGAATATTGGCCGGGCAGGAAGTGGGACAGACCAGGAAGGTACTGAACGCAGCGGCCCTTACCTATGTGGCGGCAGCGGCGGCATCCGTTCTCCAGCTTCTCCGCCTGCTCATATTATTCGGCAACCGCAGGAATGATTAAGGCGCAGGGTCCGGGAGAATTTATGGGGATTTATATTCAGACAGGCCCTGAGAGGAGAAAATTCAGATGGCAAAGACCTTAGACAGAGGACTGGAAAACCGGGAAATTGTCCTGGACATATTGACGGAGGTGCTGGAACAGGGGGCTTTTGTCCATCTGGTCTTAAACCAGGCACTGCAGAAGTACCAGTACCTGGGCAAGGCGGACCGGTCCTTTATCACCCGTGCCGTGGAAGGAACCCTGGAATACCTGATTCAGATTGATGAGGTCATAAACAGGTACTCCAAGACTAAGATTAATAAGATGAAACCCTTTATCCGCAGTCTTCTGCGGATGAGCGTGTATCAGATTTTATATATGGACCGCGTACCGGATTCCGCTGTCTGCAATGAGGCGGTGAAGCTGGCGGTGAAACGTCACTTTTCCGGGCTTAAGGGATTTGTGAACGGCGTACTGCGGACCATTTCCAGGGAAAAGGAGAATTTGTCCTTTGACACTCCCTCCCTGCGCTACAGTATCCCTCAGTGGATGTACGGCATGTGGGAAAAGGAGTTTGGAAAAGAGAAGGCGGAGAAGATTGCCGCCTCTTTTCTTGAGGATAAGCCAACCTGGGTCAGATGCAACCTGCACCGGGCGGACAGGGAGCGTATCCTGGCCTCCCTAAGGGACCAGGGAACATTGGTCTCGGAGCTGCCCTTCATGGAGTCCATGATAGCCATTGACGGGTATGATTACCTGGAGGGACTGGATGCCTTCAGAAAGGGCTGGATACAGGTACAGGATGTGACCTCAGCCTTTGTGGGGGAGATTGCATCCCCTGAAAAAGGAAATTATATCATAGACGTATGCGCTGCCCCGGGAGGCAAAAGCCTTCATCTGGCGGATAAGCTTAGGGGCACCGGGATGGTGGAAGCCAGGGACCTTACATATCAGAAAACAGCCCTGATTGAGGAAAACATGGCCCGCTGCGGCGTGACCAACATGAAGACCCTGGTATGGGATGCCCTGGAGCCGGATTTGTCGGCTGTTAAAAAGGCGGATATTGTCATAGCCGACCTGCCCTGTTCCGGATTGGGCATCATAGGGAGAAAGCCGGACATTAAGTACAATATGACGCCGGAAAAGCTGGAGGAGCTGGCAGGACTCCAGCGGCAGATTCTGTCTGTTGTCTGGCAGTATGTAAAGCCGGGAGGGCTTCTCTGTTACAGCACCTGTACCATTGACAGGCTGGAAAACCAGGACAATGCTGCCTGGTTAAGAGAACAGTTCCCTCTTGAACCGGTGGATTTGACGGACCGGTTTGACGGACTGCCCAAGGAGCCCTCATTAAAGGAGGGATGGGTTCAGTTTCTTCCGGGAGTGCATCCCTATGACGGGTTCTTTATCAGCGTATTCAGACGCATGGACAGTGAACCGGGCCGGGATGGTATTTAGAGGTGGTTTTGGAAGGAGTTTTTATGCTGGATTTATTGGACTGCAATGGAAAGAAAGATATAAAATCCATGACACTGGAAGAAGTGACAGCGGAGATGGCGGCCCTGGGAGAGAAATCTTTCAGGGCAAAACAGCTTTATGACTGGATGCATGTGAAGCTGGCGGAAGGATTTGACGATATGAGCAGCCTTTCTAAGGAATTGCGGCAGAAACTGAAGGAGCAGTACAGACTTACCTGCCTTAAGATGGTGGAAGAGCGCATTTCCCAGGTGGACGGTACCAGGAAGTATCTGTTCGGCCTGGAGGACGGCCATGTGATTGAAAGCGTGTGGATGCAGTACCGCCACGGCAATTCCGTCTGCATCTCCTCCCAGGTGGGCTGCCGCATGGGCTGCAGGTTCTGCGCTTCCACCCTGGACGGCCTGGAACGGAACCTGCGTCCCTCCGAGATGCTGGAACAGGTATACAGGATTCAGTCCATTACAGGGGAGCGTGTCTCCAATGTGGTGGTTATGGGTTCAGGAGAACCCATGGATAACTATGACAATGTCATCCGTTTCCTGCGGCTTATTTCCCATGACAAGGGGCTGAATATCAGCCAGCGGAATCTTACCATCTCCACCTGCGGCATTGTTCCGGGTATTCAAAAGTTTGCACAGGAGGGCATGGCAGTGACACTGGCGCTCTCCCTTCATGCTCCCAATGACGAGGTAAGAAAAACCCTGATGCCCATAGCCAACAGCTATCAATTACAGGACGTGCTGGAGGCATGCCGTTATTACTACGAAACGACCGGACGCCGTCTTACCTTTGAGTACAGTCTGGTGCGGGGGGTCAATGACAATCTGGATGAGGCCAGGGCTTTGGCAAAGCTTATAAAGGACCAGCACGGCCATGTGAACCTGATTCCGGTGAATCCCATCAAGGAACGGGATTACGTCCAGTCCGGCCAGAAGGCCATACAGGATTTCAAAAATCTTCTTGAAAAAAACGGTATAAATGTTACTATTAGAAGAGAAATGGGCCGGGATATAGGCGGAGCCTGCGGCCAGCTGCGCAGAAGCTATAAGGAAGCTTCTGCGGCACCACAATGCACGGAAGGAGAGGGATGACCATGGAAGCATATGCTTTGACAGACATTGGCCGGGTCAGGACCATGAACCAGGACTATATTTATGCCTCACCGGAAAAGGTGGGCTCCCTGCCAAACCTGTTTCTGGTGGCAGACGGCATGGGCGGCCACAGGGCCGGTGATTATGCCTCACGGTTTGCGGTGGAGAATCTGGTGATATACATAAACAGGGCAGGGGACGGCTCTCCTGTGATGCAGTTAAAAAAGGGCATTGAGGCAGTGAATGGAATGCTGTATGAAGAATCATTAAAAAGGGAAGAACTGAAAGGGATGGGATGTACTCTGGTGGCCGGCGTGGTGGAGGACAACATCCTCTATGTGGCCAATGTGGGCGACAGCCGTCTCTATCTCATACACGGTGATTCCATCCGGCAGGTTACCAGGGACCATTCCTATGTGGAGGAGATGGTGGCCATCGGACAGATGAAAAGGGGAAGCGAGGATTATAACAGGCGCAAGAACATCATCACCAGGGCCCTGGGAATCGGCAGGGAAGTGGAGCCGGATTTCTTTGAAGTGGATTTGGAGGATGGGGATTATATCCTGCTCTGCTCCGACGGCCTCAGCAATATGCTGGAGGACCAGGCCATGTATGAAATCGTCACAGGAGAGGGAAGTCTTAAGGAAAAGGCAGCCCTTTTGATAGAGGAAGCCAACCGTCAGGGCGGCATTGACAATATTGCGGTGGTTCTTGTGAATCCGTCGGGAAGGGAGGCGGGCATATGTTAACTCCCGGAACATATCTTCAGAACCGCTATGAGATTCTGGAACGGATTGGCTCTGGCGGCATGTCCGTGGTGTACAAGGCGCGGTGCCATACCCTGGACCGTCTGGTTGCCATTAAGGTATTAAAAGAGGAATTTGCCTTTGACGAGAATTTTGTGAGTAAATTCAAGATGGAGGCCCAGTCAGCAGCCCGTTTGTCCCATCCCAATATTGTCAGTGTCTATGATGTTGTGGATGAGGATGTATACCATTATATTGTCATGGAGCTGATTGAGGGCATCACTCTTAAAAATTATATCGAGAATAAAGGGTATCTGGAGAGCAAGGAAGCCATCGGAATCGCACTCCAGGTGGGACAGGGCATAGCGGCGGCCCATGAACAGCACATCATACACCGTGACATCAAGCCCCAGAACATGATTATATCCAGGGACGGCAAGGTGAAGGTGGCTGACTTCGGCATTGCCAGGGCCGTGTCCTCCCAGACCATGAACGCCACGGCAGTGGGCTCTGTCCATTATATCTCACCGGAACAGGCCAGGGGCGGCTACTGCGATGAGCGCAGCGACATCTATTCCTTTGGCATTACCATGTATGAGATGGTCACAGGGCGTGTGCCCTTTGAGGGGGACAACACGGTCACTGTGGCTTTGGCCCATCTGGAGGAGCCGGTTACGCCGCCCAGCCAGTATGTGCCTGACATGTCCCATGCGCTGGAACAGATTATATTAAAATGTACGCAAAAACGTCCTGACCGCCGTTATTCCTGTGTGGCGGATGTGATTGAGGACCTTCGTAAGGCTCTGATGGACCCGGAGGGGGATATCTATGCCCGCAAGGACGGGGAAGAGGATGAGCTTGGCAAGACCAGGTCCATTACAAGGGAAGAACTGAACAGCATCCAGGGCGGCAGGAAAAACTATCCCGAGGAGGTTCTGGATGAACCGGAGGAAGAGAAAACTGAACCCCAGGGCAGGAACAAGCCGAAACAGCACAAAAAAGAAGGCCGCCTCCATACCAGGAAAAAGAACGACGGAGACGATGTGAGCACTCAGTTTGAGCGCATCATTACGGCCTTCGGTATTGTGGCGGCCATCATTATTGTGGCGGTGGTGCTGTTTGTATTTTCACGTCTTACAGGGCTCTTCAGGCAGGGCAGCAATAAGCCGTCCACAGAGACAGTTGCTGTGACCACCGAAGGCGCCCCCACCATTGTGGACATTAACACAGAGGACCAGATAAATATGCCCAGTGTTCTGGGGCTGCCCCAGGATATGGCCAGGGAAAAGCTGAAGGAAAGCAGCCTGGTGATGGAGGTCATGGGCAGCGAGTACTCTGATAACTATACGGAAGGACAGGTCATGGGCCAGGATATTCTGGCAGGCACCGTGGTCAAGAAGTGGAGTACCGTGGGAGTGACAATCAGCAAGGGCAGCGATAAGGTGGACCTGAATGCCATGGACCTGACCCTGATGACCGGAGAGGACGCCAAGCTTCTGCTGGAGCAGAAAGGGCTGGCTGTGGAGGTTGCAGAGGAGAACAGCGACACTGTCATAAAGGGCAATGTGATTCGGTTCAGCCCCCAGGTGGTGAAGGTGGGCGAGAGCGTCAGCCTCTATGTAAGCAAGGGCTCCCAGAATGTGGAGGGACGGGTCCCCAATCTTCTGGGACAGCCGCCCACATCAGCAGACGCCCTGCTGGCAGGCGCAGGCCTTTTAACAGGAAATGTGACCATGGAGGCCAGCGATACGGTGGAGGAGGGCCTGATTATCAATCAGTCAGAGTCGCCGGGAACCATTCTTCCTCCGGGCTCAGCAGTGGATTATGTGGTCAGCGGCAAGCCTGCACAGACCCAGGCGGAGGATGAGAGGTATTATATCGGCTCTATTGACGAGGCATGTTCCCTGAGCAACTATATAGGACCGGCTTCCCAGACCAGCAGCGTGCGCGTGCTGATTCGCCTCAACCAGACCAACGATGAGGGTGCTTCTGTTTACACCACCCTAATGAGTCCAAGGCTGGTAGTGGGAGCCCAGACCGTGCCCGTGGTATTCCCCAGAATCAAGGGGGCCTACGGTGTGGACAGTGGTATGGTGGAAGTGGTGGATGCAGATAATTTAACAGTAATCAAGTCCTATCCGGTGTCATTTTTCCCGGTGGGATAAGAGGAGTATATGACAGGTAAGATAATCAAAGGAATTGCAGGCTTTTATTATGTCAATGACGGCAGGAACCATGTGTACCAGTGCAAGGCTAAGGGCGTGTTCCGCAACCGCAAGATCAAGCCCCTGGTGGGGGACAATGTGGAGTTCTCTGTTTTGGATGAGGGGGAGAAGGAGGGGAATATCGACGCCATCCTTCCCCGGGAGAACGCCCTTAGCCGGCCGGCCGTGGCAAATGTGGACCAGGCTCTGGTCGTGTTTGCCGTCACGCATCCGGAACCGAATCTGAACCTTCTGGACCGTTTTCTGGTGATGATGGGGATTCAGGGGGTGCCGGTCATCATCTGCTTTAACAAGGTTGATTTGGGGGAGGCAGGTCTTGTGGATAAGTACCGGGCTATCTATGAGAGGGCAGGGTATGAGGTCCATTTTGTCAGTACCTACGACGACACAGGACTGGAAGAAATGAGAAAAATCCTCAGAGGAAAAACCTCAGTACTGGCCGGGCCGTCGGGCGTGGGAAAATCCTCACTGACTAACTGCATCCAGCCTCAGGCAGCCATGGAGACAGGGGATATCAGCCATAAGATTGAGAGGGGACGCCATACCACCCGGCATTCCGAACTGTTTTATGTGGAAGAGGACACCTACATGATGGATACGCCGGGATTCAGCTCCATGTTCATTGATACCCTGGAGCCGGGAGAGCTGAAGGATTATTTTCCTGAGTTCGGGCCATATGAGGACGAGTGCAAATTCCTGGGATGCGTCCACGTGGGTGAGCGGGTCTGCGGTGTGAAGGAGGCCCTGAAACGGGGTGAGCTGAGCGCCAGCCGGTATGACAATTACATCCTCATGTATGAGGACCTGAAAAATAAAAGGAGGTACTAGACATGTATTATAAATTAGCGCCGTCGATTCTTGCGGCTGATTTTACCCGCCTGGGAGAACAGGTGAAGGAGGTGTACGGGGCAGGGGCCGAGTATCTTCACCTGGACGTGATGGACGGGGCTTTTGTGCCCAGCATCTCCTTTGGCATGCCGGTAATCAAGAGCCTGCGCCCATGTACAAGGGCTGTTTTTGATGTGCACATGATGGTAGAGGAGCCGGGACGCTATGTGGAGGATATGAAGGACTGCGGAGCGGATATTATAACAGTCCAGGCTGAGGCCTGTACCCATCTGGACCGTGTGGTGAACCAGATTAAGGAAGCCGGTCTGAAGGCAGGCGTGGCTTTGAATCCGGCCACACCCGTGGAATCCCTGGAGTGTATCCTCGGTGCTCTGGATATGGTGCTTATAATGACCGTGAATCCTGGTTTCGGAGGCCAGAAGTTTATTCCTTATACCCTGAACAAGATACGCCGGCTCAGAGACATGCTAAATGACCAGGGGCTTAAGACGGACATTCAGGTGGACGGCGGTGTAAATGCAGGCAATGTCCGGGAAATCATTGAGGCGGGCGCCAATATATTTGTGGCTGGCTCTGCTGTCTTTGGCCAGGACCCCTCTGCCAGAACCAGGGAATTCATGGATATTTTAAAGGAATATGAGAAATGAAGCGTTGTCTGATTATAACCGGCGGAAAACTGGACCTGTCCTTCGCCGGTTCTTTTTTGGGACAGGAAACATTTGATAAAGTCATTGCAGTGGATGCAGGACTGGAGGCCGTAAAGGCCCTGGGCCTGGAGCCGGATATGATTGTAGGTGATTTTGACACGGTGCGGCCGGAGGTACTGGCATATTACAGGAGAATGGAACATATTGTCTGGGATACCCATCAGCCGGAAAAGGATGAAACGGACACAGAGCTGGCCCTTTTAAAAGCCCAGGCAACGGGATGCACCCAGGTGGTGGTGCTGGGTGCCACAGGCGGACGCATGGACCATATGCTGGGCAATATCCATCTGCTGTTTCCATGCCTGCAAAAGGGAATGGAGGCATATATCCTGGACAGCCAGAACCGTATTTACCTGATAGACGGGGAGAGGACCTTTAAGAGGAATGAGACCTGGGGGAAATACATTTCCTTCCTTCCGCTTACCGGGGAGGTCAGGGGCATTACCCTTACCGGCTTTAAGTACCCGCTCCATGAGAAGGACATAGAAATAGGCACCAGCCTCTGTATCAGCAATGAACTTGTGGGGGAGGAAGGGACCATTACCTTTACGGACGGGGTGCTGATTGTGGTGGAATCCCATGATTGACAAAATTGATTCCGGATGTTTGTTTTCATGAATTCTTACAAAACTGGCCTGGTCAAAACTTCTCAAACTGGATATTTAAAACATTCCACCTTAGTGATACCATAGGTGACATGAATGGATGCATTCCATGCAGTAAGAAATATACAATATGAGGAGAGTGTTAGTATGAAGACATCCAGTGCAGTGACAGCAGGTCATAACAGGGGCCTGGAAGACAGCCGTATCTACAAGCTGGCCCTGACCGGCCTGTTTGCGGCATTATCCTATGTGGTTTTTACATTTTTGCAGATAAAGATTACCCTTCCGGGAGGCGATGCCACCTCCATCCATCTGGGCAATGCGGTCTGTGTCCTGGGAGCCCTGATGTTAGGAGGTTTTTACGGCGGATTAGGGGGTGCTCTGGGCATGACCATCGGGGATTTGTTCGACCCTGTTTATGTTGTGTATGCGCCGAAGACCTTTCTGTTAAAACTCTGCATCGGCCTGATAACCGGTCTGGTGGCCCACAGGCTTGGCAGGATTAATGAGAGCTCCGATAAGCGCCATGTATTCCGTTTTGTGGTGGCTGCCTCTGTCTGCGGGCTGCTATTCAATGTTATTTTTGACCCATTGGTGGGATATTATTATAAGCTGGCCATTCTGGGCAAGCCTGCGGCAGAGCTGGTGCTGGCCTGGAACATTGCCTCCACCTCCATCAATGCTGTTACATCTGCCATTGCGGCGGTGGCCATCTACATGCCCCTTCGCAGCACACTTATAAGGACTGGGCTCTTTGACCGGCTCAGATGACAGGAGATTTGACATGAGTGCTTACCGACAGAAAAAGATTGCCATGATTAATGATTTATCCGGATACGGCCGCTGTTCCCTGACAGTGGCTATTCCCATTTTATCCGCCATGAAGGTCCAGTGCTGCCCCATACCCACCTCCATCCTGTCCAACCACACAGGGTTTCCCGTCTATTTCTTTGACGATTACACGGCGAAGATGGGAGAGTTCATCCGCAAGTGGAAGGAGCTGGAGCTGACCTTTGACGGCATTGTCAGCGGTTTTCTGGGTTCCGAGGCGCAGATTGAGATTGTGATGGATGTGATACGGCAGTTCGGCCAGGAAGATACCAAGGTAATTATAGACCCTATTATGGGGGACCACGGGGAGACTTATGCGACCTATACGCCGGCCATGTGCAGCCGCATGAAGGAGCTGGTGTCCATGGGGGATATTGTTACCCCCAATCTGACAGAAGCGTGTATCCTGACCGGCAGGACTTACCGCAGGGATGGCTGGAGCAGGACGGAACTTAAGGAGCTGGCAGGGGAAATCCAGGCCATGGGACCCAGATGCGTGGTTATCACAGGTGTGAACCAGGGCGGTTTTATTATGAATGTGGTGGCTGAGGGAGAGCGGACCGCCTTCCCCAGAACCAGGCGTGTGGGCCATGAGAGGCCGGGAACCGGGGATGTGTTCTCCTCCGTGGTGTCGGCTGCCGCCGTAAGGGGATGGAGTCTGGACCGCGCGGTGCGCCTGGCGGCCTCTTTCGTAAAAGCCTGCATTGCCAGGTCCGAGGAGCTGGAAATACCCATAGCCAACGGCGTGTGCTTTGAGGAACTGATGGAGGTGCTTGTCCGTGCAGTGGACAGCAGGCATGAACCGGGAAAACCGGTATAAAGCGGGGAAGCTTGATGCGGCGCGGGAAAACCGGTATAAGGCGGGGAAGCTGACATGAGGCGGAAAGGCCGCCTGGATTGTATGCAGGCCACAGTTCAGGCGGCAGAATAAAAAAGCTTATCCATTGCGTTTTTCCCGGGATGGTGTTATATTATAGAAACCAGACAATAGGGAAATATAAGCATCTATCGCTCATTATCCTATTTTAAGAAATCTGAATGTATCTGTTTTTTAGCTTTCATCTAATTATTCAGCCCAGTATACATATACGTCGGGCAATTATTCCATTATTAAGTATCGTTTTAATACACGAAAGGCAAAGGAACTATTGTCTGGTTTATGAGAAAACGCTATAATGGGGATAGGGTCTTATATGGCTTGCCGGAACAGGAGGCTGTATGGGAAAAAGAAACCAGTCTGACCAGGCGGAAAACATGGGCTTTAGCCAGATAGAGGACCGGGTGATGAAGACGGCGGCCCAGTTTTTTGGCGAGGATTTACTGCCGTATGTGGGAGTAGAGGGCAGGATAGCCGGAATTGCGCCTACTGAACACATTCATCTGGAGATGCGCAGGCTGGAGGAGGACTTTAATTTCATCATGACAGACGATTCATGGAGGCATCTGGAGTTTGAGAGCGACAGCATTACGCAGAAAGACTTGAGGCGGTTCCGTGAATACGAGGCCTACATAGGATTTGCGTATGATGTCCAGGTTACGACCGTGGTATTGTGCACATCAAAGGTAAAGGTCCTGATGAGGGAACTGATGAATGGTGACAGTGTCTACAGAATAAAACTGGTGCGTCTGAGAGACAGGAGTGGGGATAAGGTTTTTGAAAAGCTGGGGCGGAAGATTCGCAAGGGTAAGGCGCTGAAACGCCGCGATGTGTTTCCGCTGCTGTTGGCTCCGTTCATGTCGGGAACCATGGGCACGGCGGAACGCATTTATCAGGGGATGGAGTTTTTACAGAGGAAGGAACTTGATATAGACGATGACGAGAGAAAAAAGATGCAGTCAGTGCTGTATGCACTGGCAGTCAAGTTCTTGAACCGGGAGGAATTAGGTCAGATAAAGGAGAGGATTGGAATGACTGTTCTAGGTGAAATGCTGTTGGAGCAAGGTATTGAGCAAGGTATTGAGAAAGGTATTGAGAAGGGTATGAGGGAAGGCAAAAGAGAAGGGGCCGTACAGGCGCTTGAGCGTGTAAATACCCTGAATGCAAGGCTGGCAGAGGCTGGCAGGACAGATGATATTATACGGGCGGCCACGGACCGGCAGTATCAGGACCGGTTATTTCATGAGTTTGGTCTGTGACAGCTGTAAGCGGGGCAGGATAAGACTGAATAAGGGGAGGGACGGCATGAGAACAATCTATCGGAATGGCGTTGTGTACACAGGGGAGTTTCCCCTGTGCCGGGCCTTTGTGGTGGAGGAGGGTAAGTTTATTTATGCAGGCACTGATGAAGGCGCCCTGGCCATGGGGGATGCAGGGGATGAGGTGAAGGATTTAAAGGGGAGGTTTGTGTGCGCCGGATTTAATGATTCCCACATGCATATTCTGAGCTATGGAAACGCCCTCCGCGCAGCGGATTTATCCCTGCACACCCGGTCCCTGGCCGGAATGAAGGAGTATATGAAGGAATTTATCCGGGAACAGTCCGTAAAGCCCGGTACCTGGGTAATGGGAAGGGGATGGAACCACGATTATTTTCAGGACGAAAAGCGGTTTCCGGACCGCCATGACCTGGATATGATATCCACGGACCACCCCATCTGTCTTACAAGGACATGCGGCCACGCCTGTGTGGTGAATACCATGGCCCTTAATCTGGCAGGCGTCACTGGGAACACGCCCCAGGCGGAAGGCGGCCTCTATGAGGTGGATGAAAACGGGACGCCCAACGGAATATTCCGGGAAAATGCAATGGACCTAATCTATGGATGCCTGCCTGAGCCGGCAAAGGAGGATATAAAGGAAATGATACGGGCAGCGTCCAAAGCGCTGAACCGTTACGGTGTCACCTCCTCCCAGACAGATGATTTGCTGGCCTTTAACAACGTGCCTTATGAGAGGGTGCTGGAGGCATACAGGGAACTGGAAGCAGAGGGAAGGATGACGGTCCGGGTCTGTGAGCAGTCCCAGTTCACCACCCTGGAGGAGCTTAAGGGATTTGTGGAAAAGGGGTATAATACGGGCTGGGGCAGCCAATGGTTTAAGATTGGCCCCCTTAAAATGCTGGGAGACGGTTCCCTGGGAGCCAGGAGCGCCTATCTCAGCCAGCCCTACGCGGACGACGCATCCACCCGGGGAATCCCTATTTTTACAAGACAGCAGCTTAAGGATATGGTGGGCTATGCCAATTCCCAGGGAATGCAGGTGGCTGTCCATGCTATTGGGGACGGCATTCTGGATGATGTCCTGGCAGCCTATGAAACGGCCCTTGCACAGAATCCCAGAGAGGACCACCGCCACGGCATTGTCCACTGCCAGATTACACGGCCGGACCAGCTGGAGCAGTTTGGAAGGCTGTCCCTCCATGCATACATCCAGTCCATTTTTCTGGATTATGACATCCACATTGTGGAGGAACGCATTGGAAAGGAGAGGGCTGCATCCAGCTATCATTTCCGGACCCTCTATGAGATTACCCATACCTCCAATGGCTCAGACTGTCCGGTGGAGCTGCCGGATGTGATGAAGGGAATACAATGCGCGGTTACCAGGACAACGGTGAGTGACCATACAGGCCCCTATCTTCCGGAACAGGCCCTGGATATAAAGCAGGCCCTGGATTCCTATACCGCAGAAGGCGCCTGGGCTTCCTTTGAGGAGAGGGTAAAGGGACGGATTGCTCCGGGAATGCTGGCGGATTTTGTGATACTGGGGGCAAATCCTTTTGAAACCGCCCCGGAGGAGCTGGCCTGCATTCCGGTGGAAGCCACTTATGTGGACGGCGTATGCCGGTACAGCAGACAGACAGAAGGAAAACGGCAGCAGGAAAAAACAGAAAAAGGGCTTTTATTTCCTGGGAAAATGTTATATACTCTTTAACAGTACAGGAATACCTGTCCAGAAATGGAAGATAGTATATCAAGGAAATCCAGGAGGAATACCATGTTAGATTTAAGATTTGTTAGAGAGAACCCGGAGATTGTAAAGCAGAACATTAAGAATAAATTCCAGGACAGCAAGCTGCCGCTGGTGGACGAAGTGATTTCACTGGACACAGAGGCAAGGACTACACAGAAGGAGGCCGATGATTTAAGGGCCAGCCGCAACAAACTGTCCAAGCAGATTGGCATGCTCATGGGCCAGGGCAGGAAGGACGAGGCAGAGGCCGTGAAGCAGGAGGTCAGCGCCAATTCAGCACGTCTGGCGGAGCTGGAGGAAAAAGAAGGACAGCTTTCTGAGAAGATTACAAAGATTATGATGACCATTCCCAATATCATCGACCCAACTGTACCCATTGGCAGGGATGACAGTGAAAACGTGGAAGTGGAGCGGTTTGGCGAGCCCGTGGTACCGGATTTTGAGATTCCCTATCACACAGACATTATGGAGCGGTTTAACGGCATTGACCTGGACGCGGCCAGAAGAGTGGCGGGCAATGGCTTCTATTATCTGATGGGAGATATTGCAAGGCTTCATTCAGCAGTGATTTCCTATGCAAGGGATTTTATGATTAACCGCGGATTTACCTACTGCGTGCCTCCTTTCATGATTCGCAGCAACGTGGTAACAGGCGTTATGAGCTTTGCCGAGATGGATGCCATGATGTATAAGATTGAGGGGGAGGACCTGTACCTGATTGGTACCAGCGAGCACTCCATGATTGGCAAATTCATCGACACCATCACGCCGGAGCAGCAGCTTCCCCTGACCCTGACCAGCTATTCTCCCTGTTTCCGCAAGGAGAAGGGCGCCCACGGCATTGAGGAGAGAGGCGTTTACCGTATCCACCAGTTTGAAAAGCAGGAGATGATTGTGGTCTGCAGGCCTGAGGAAAGCCCTATGTGGTATGACAAGCTGTGGCAGAACACCGTGGATTTATTCCGTTCCCTGGATGTTCCGGTCCGCACACTGGAGTGCTGCTCCGGCGACCTGGCTGACCTTAAGGTGAAGTCCGTGGATGTGGAGGCATGGTCCCCAAGACAGAAGAAGTATTTTGAGGTGGGAAGCTGCTCCAACCTGGGAGACGCCCAGGCCCGCCGTCTGAGAATCCGCGTACAGGGGGAGGACGGAGGCAAGTACCTGGCCCACACCCTGAACAATACTGTGGTGGCTCCTCCGCGTATGCTGATCGCTTTCCTGGAGAACAACCTTCAGGCGGACGGCAGCGTGAAGATTCCGGAGGTGCTGCGTCCTTACATGGGCGGCATGGAAGTGATGGTTCCCAAGAATTAAACATGTTTCATGTACCGGTCTGCATCCTGCGGTGCAGGCCGGTTTTGTACAAAGAAAGGAGAGAACTATGATTACATTTAACCATTTTAATTTTAATGTATTGGATTTGGAAAAGAGCCTGGCCTTTTATAAGGAGGCGCTGGACCTGGAACCGGTGAGAGAGAAAAATGCTTCGGACGGCTCCTTTAAGCTGGTATACCTGGGAGACGGCGTAACTGGCTTTACCCTGGAGCTGACATGGCTGCGGGACCGGCAGGAAGCCTATGACCTGGGAGAGTGCGAATTCCACCTGGCATTCCATGTGGATGATTTTGAGAGCTGCCATAAGCACCATGAGGAGATGGGATGCATCTGCTACGAGAATCCGGGCATGGGCATTTATTTCATCAAGGATCCGGACGGTTACTGGCTGGAAATCGTGCCGGCTGATAAGCAGAGATAATGGGTCTGGGAAAAAAGATAAGGCAGTCCGGCGAATTCCAAAGGGAATTGACGCCGGGCTGCCTTTTCATGTATTTATGGGAATGTCCCACAACCTTTTTATTTAAATTCGCTGTATTTCTCTTCGCAGTACTGGCAGCGGTAAACCTCTGCCTTCTCGTCTGCCAGGTAGAAGATATGGGGAAGCTCCTGCTCAATGGATGTGATGCAGCGGGGGTTCTTGCACTGAATCACATTGGTGATTTTCTTGGGAAGCTTTAATGCCCGTTTTTCGGCAATCTTGTCCCCGCGGATGATGTTCACCGTAATGTTGTGGTCAATGTAGCCCAGTACCTTTAAGTCAACCGTATCCAGTCCGCCCTCGATTTTAATGATATCCTTGCGTCCCATCTTGTTGCTGCGGGCATTCTTGATGATGGCTACCTGGCATTCCAGCTTGTCCAGGCCCAGGTGATAGTAGATGTCCAGGCTTTTTCCTGCCTCAATGTGGTCCAGGACAATGCCTTCTTTTAATCCGCTGATGTTTAACATGGCTTCTGCACCTCCAGTAATCTCATGATTAATGCCATACGCACGTATACGCCGTACTGTGCCTGCTTGAAATAGGCAGCCCTTGGGTCGTCATCCACTTCCACGGATATTTCATTTACCCTGGGAAGAGGATGGAGCACATACATGTCTTCCTTGGCAAGCTTCATTTTCTTCTTATCTAAAATGTAACAGTCTTTCAAACGGATGTAATCTTCCTCATTGAAGAAGCGCTCCTTCTGTACGCGTGTCATGTAAAGGATGTCTAACTGCCCCAGAGCGTCGTCCAGGTTGCCCACCTCCTCAAAAGGCACATGGTTGGCAATGAGCACGTCGTCGCGGATATTGTCCGGGATACGCAGCTCAGGAGGGGAAATCAGTATAAATTTGATGTTGGGATAACGGACCATGGCGTTGATTAAGGAATGTACGGTACGGCCGAATTTCAGGTCTCCGCAGAAGCCGACCGTCAGATTGTCCAGACGTCCCTTCATGGAGCGTATGGTCATAAGGTCAGTTAAGGTCTGGGTGGGATGCTGGTGGCCGCCGTCTCCGGCATTGATGACTGGAATCTGGGCCTTCTGGGCGGCTACGAATGCAGCGCCTTCTTTTGGATGCCTCATGGCACAGATATCAGCATAACAGGAAATCATGCGGATGGTATCGGCTACGCTTTCGCCTTTTGCAGCAGAACTGGAATTGGCGGATGAAAAACCTAATACACTGCCGCCCAGGTTCAGCATGGCAGCTTCAAAACTTAAACGTGTCCGTGTACTTGGCTCGTAGAAAAGGGTGGCCAGTTTCTTGCCGTCACATACATGGGCATATCCTGGAAGATTCTGTTCAATGTCCCTTGCAAGGGCCAGAAGGTCATCAATTTCTTCCACAGAGAAGTCTAAGGGATTCAATAAATGTCTCATGGGAGTCTCCTTTGCGCATTATATTGTAAAATATTGATTTTGGGAAATAGTTCACACTCTACCAGTGCGATAGCCGGACCAGCCAGATATGGCACTGATTTGTGCCTCGTCATATTCTTACATAGAATGCGGTATAAGTCAAGTAAAAATTACAGGCTTTTTAAAAAATTGTCTGCGGAGATTGTCTGGGGCAAAGGGGATTGCCCTTTATCTGCCTGGTCTTCCGCAGACCTGTGTGATGTAGGCGCTGGGGGTCATACCTGTTTTTTTCTTGAATAGCTGGGAAAAATACTGTGGATTGTTTCCGAGTCCCACTTCCTGGGCCACGTCCTGTATCTTATCAAGTCCTCTGGATGCCAGCAGCTGTTTGGCGGTCTTAATCCGCATGTCAGCCAGGTAGGTGGAAAACTTGGTGCCTGTTTCCTTCAGGAATTTTTTGCTGACATAGTCCACATTCATAAAGAGATAGTTTTTGGCAATATATTTAAGGGTCAGGTTGTCATCCTGCAGGTTCCGGCTTACATAATCAAATATCTGCTGGGTCATGGTGCTGACGGACTGGCCGCTGTCCGGCTCCCTCAGTATATCCTCCACCCGTTCAATGGCAAGGTTTTTAAGGTCTGTCAGACTCTGTTCATTTTCAATCCGGACCAGCAGTTCGGTCAGCTGGGTGGATGAGAGGGAAGGGATGTTCAGGGTAAGCTTCATAAACAGGTTGCTGGCAATCTGTTTTAAAAAGGTGATGTCATTTATATCCTTAATAAGCTCGGTCAGCTTCTGCATGGAATCCTGGTGCCTGTTCAGGATGGACTGGCACAGCTGCTCCAGTTCATTTATATGGGTGTTGTAATTGCAGGTGTAGAGCAGATGGAAATTATTGATATAGTAAATCATCCCAAACCGCCTGATTTTCTTAAGGACCACCACCAGAAGCTGTTCCAGGTTGGAATACAGGGTGGATTCGGTTTCCAGGGTAACGGCCTGGCCCTGGTAGTGCCTTTGGCAGATGAAACGTTCCAGGTCCCGGTAGTTTGCGGCAAAGTCCTTAAAGAACAGAAGCAGGGTATTATTTACGTATATGCCGTGGATGATGACCGAGGAGATGTTTTCCCCGCAGTACAGCCTTAAATCATCCAGAAACTCCTCCAGGTGTTCAAAGGACAGGAAATACACGTAATACAGCCTGTAGCCTGTGAATTTAAAGTCGATGTAGGATTCATAGGACCGTATGATGTCGGGAAAACTGCGGTTCTGGCATATGCTGTCATTGATAATACTGAAAATGACATTGTGGTTCATGCTGTTGATTGCCATGAAGCGGTCTGACACTATCCGCTCCATGATTTTCTGCTGGTAACAGTCCTTTTTGCACTGCTCAATACAGTCAATAATCTGCAGTTCATTGCAGGGCTTAAGGAGATAGTACTTGACCCCGTTTTTCATGGCTTCCTTGGCGTACTCAAACTCCCCGTAGCCGGAGAGGATGATGAACTGTACATTTAAATCCGTGCCTGAAATCCTGCGAATCAGCTCCAGGCCGTCCATGCCGGGCATCCGGATGTCGGTCAGCACGATATCCGGCGTTTCGTCCATTATCATGTCATATGTTTCCATGCCGTTTTTGCACAGGCCCACCACCTCGATGTCGTACTCCTTCCAGTTGATGATGGTGGATATGGTTTCTCGTATGATGCGTTCATCGTCTGCAATGATTAATTTAAGCATAGTCTTCTTCCTCTGTTCTGTATGGTATTGTGATGACTGCAATGGCCTTTTCATTCAGGTTCTTAAAGGACAGCCCGTAGGATTCCCCAAAAAACATCTGGATGCGCTGGTGGATATTGACCAGGCCGATGCCAAAGCCATGGGCATTTTTGGTGCCGTCCTGAAGCTTTTCAAGGAGTCCGTCCTCAAATACAGAGCCTTCATTTGACACCTCCACAATCAGCAGCTCCCCTTCCCGATAGGTTCGTATGCTGATTTCGCAGGTATCCATCATTTCTTCCATGCCGTAGCGGATGGCATTTTCCAGAAGGGGCTGGATGGTAAGGGGCAGGATAAGGGCCCTGCCCAGTTCTTCGGGACACTCCACATGGAAGAGAAGGCGGTCCTCAAAGCGTATTTTCTGGATGGTCATGTAGCTTCCGGCCAGCCCAATCTCATAGTCCAGGGTCACCAGGGGTTTTTTGTTGCTGAGGGTGGCGCGGAGCAGGGTTCCCAGGGATTCCACCATGGAGGAAATCTGCTGGTCCTTCAGCGCCTTGGCCCTCCAGTTAATGGTTTCCAGGGTGTTGTATAAAAAGTGGGGATTGATTTGGGATTCCAGCGCCTTAAGCTTGGCGTCCCGGCTTAAAATCTGATTCACATAATTGTTCTGGACCAGGTACTGGATGCGCCCCGCCATGGTGTCAAAATGCTGGTGCAGCCGGCTGATTTCATCGGTCCGTTTACTGTAATCCACCTCCACCTCAGGCATTTTAAGCTCCGTGCTGCTGAAGAATTCCATCTTTTTGATTAAAAGATTGAAGTCCTTTAAGATGTAACGGGTCAGCCGTCTGGAAAATGCCATGGCAATGATGAAGCCCACAATGAGCATGGCCAGGATAAGCCGGTAGGCCATGCCTGTGGAATTGGCAATCTGGTCATATGGGACCAGGTTTATGTAAGTCCAGTTGTAATGGGGAATGGTGTTCTTAACTGCAAAATAGCTGTGCCCGTCATGGTGCACAATGCTGTAGGGCTGGCCCGTCTGCTTCATAAAGCCATTGGCGGTTTCAGGGTCGATTCCGGCAGAGGTGTAAATGAGCTGGTCCCCGTCAAAGAGGATATAGCTGGAATCATCATAGGTGGTCACCGCCCGGTTGGCATCCCTTACAATCCGGTCCAGGTCCACAAATACCAGCAGATCGCCCAGGTGGTCCAGCTCCAGGTTGTACACCTTCCTGACACTGCGGCTGAGTATATACAGGCCGTGGTCATAGTCGATGGTCCAGGTGATGGCTCCCTCACGCTGCCTGGCCCTGTCCACCGCGTCCTGCACCGTGTCCCCATCTGCATTGTTTATGACCACGAAGTTCGTCAGGTTCTGGAAATACCGGTTGTTTAAGGCAATCGCGGATACGCCGTTATTTTTATATGCCTGCTGGTAATTGTTGATGGCTGTGCTGATGAGCGGGTTGTTGTCAGACCATACAAGAGGGTCATCCGTACTGTCAATGCTGTTTAAGGAATCCTGAATCACAGAGGAGGAGATAATGACAGAGGAAAGGGTCTCGATGCTCTTTAAGTTGCTGGAAATGGTCCGGGATGAAAAGGACAGATTTCCGGCAATGGCCTTGTAGAGCTGTTCATTGTATGCATTGGAGGAAATCCGCAGTCCTGCCAGCGCTATAATCAGAATCAGCACCACATTGGACAATACAACGGCCAGCAGCTTGTTTTTCATGGATAGATTTTCAAAGTCATGTTTTATCCGTTTCAGGTATTTCATAAGTTTCTCCTGTTTTCAGTGGAAATTTCCTGTCTTAATTTAATATATACCATATCCTCCAACAGGACAAGGGAAAGTTTCATCCGTATAAACGGTGTAAAAAAGTCGGAAAATTAATCATGGACATCGGTTTTATTGATTGGTTTGGAAGAAAAAAGCAGGTATAATCAGTTCATCAAAAGCAATTGAAGAACGAGGGAGGTTTTAATCATGAAAAAGAAATTAGCATTGGTGCTCACAGCTGCCCTGGCAGCAGCAAGCCTGACAGCATGCGGCGGTTCCGGTACAACAGATACCAAGGCAGCCGGTTCACAGGCAGAGGGGGCTTCCGGGGAAACAGCCGCAGCCGGAGACAGTTCTGAAATGGTGGTTGCCTGGTGGGGCAACCAGGTAAGAAATGAGCGCACTCAGGCCATTCTGGAGCTGTACTCGGAACAGAATCCAGGCGTTACATTTGACGGGCAGTTCTCAGAGTGGGCAGATTACTGGAACAAGCTGGCAACCGCTGCTGCCGGACATTCCATGCCTGACATTGTCCAGATGGATTACAAATACATCCAGCAGTATGTGAACAATGATTTGCTGGTGGACTTGACACCTTATATTGAAGACGGCACCATCGACGTGTCAAACTGCAATGAGGATGTACTGAACTCCGGTAAGGTGGGAGAGGGGCTTTACGCTATCTGCAACGGCATCAACGCGCCGGCCCTGCTGTACAACAAGACAGCCCTGGATGAGGCAGGCATCACGGTAAAAGACAACATGACCATGGACGAGTTCATTGCCCTCTGCAAGGAAATCAGGGAAAAGACAGGGTATAAGACCAACATCGCATATAACAACGGCGAGAACTTCATCGAATATTTCCTCCGTGCCAATGATGTAGTCATGTTCGAGGAAGGAAAGCTGGGCGGAACAGCAGAGGATTATGTGTCCTATTTCAAGCTCTACGAGGAAGGCATTAGGGACGGATGGGTTGTGGATCCTTCCATATTTGCAGAGAGAACCATCGGCTCCGTGGAGCAGGACCCAATGGTATATGGTTCCAATCCTGAGACGATGTCCTGGTGCGCATTCAACTATACCAACCAGCTTACAGCCATCCGAAGCGCTGCGCCTGAAGGCGTGGAGATTGCCATGACCACCTGGCCGTCAGCAGACCCTGTTAAGTCCGATTATCTGAAGCCAAGCCAGTTCTTCGCAGTTACAAAGGACAGTGCAAATCCGGACGAGGCAGCCAAGGTCCTGAACTTTATCACCAATTCAGTTGAGTGTAATGAAATCCTTTTAGGCGAGAGAGGTATTCCTCTGTCTTCATCCGTAGCTGATTCCATTGCGCCTAAGATGGATGAGACCAGCCAGGAAGTAATTAAGTTTATCAATGAAGTAGTATCCGATAATTCTTCCCAGATTAACCCGCCGGCAGCCGACGGCTCCAGCGAGGTAAACGACCTTCTCAACAAGCTGGAGGAGCAGGTGTGCTACGGCCAGATGACGGCTGAGGATGCCGGACAGCAGCTGTTTACAGAGGGTTCAAAAATCATGGAGTCCAAGAAAAATTAACAAATTAAAAAGAGCGGCTGCTGGCGGCCGCTCTTTTACCAGGAGGAGAGGCTATGAAGGAATTAAAGCAGCAGCTCAGCAAGGAAAGTGTGGCCGGTGTCCTGTTTACACTGCCCTTTACCATTGGATTCCTGCTGTTCATGATTGTTCCAATGGGAATTTCATTGTATTATTCGTTCTGCGACTACGATATCCTGTCGCCGCCTGTTTTTACAGGCCTTAAGAATTTTATTTCCATGTTCCAGGACGAGACGTTTTTTAAAACACTGAAGGTGACGTTTTTCTTTGCATTTGTGTCTGTACCGCTCAAACTTCTGTTTGCTTTGATTGTGGCCATGCTTTTGCTGGAAAATTCCAAAATGTCCGGTTTTTACAGGGCCGCCTATTACCTTCCTTCCATCATCGGCGGTTCCGTGGCAGTATCCATCTTATGGAAGAGGATGTTTGCCATGGACGGCGTGGTAAACAAGCTTCTGGGAATGATGGGAATCCAGACCAGCTTTTCATGGCTGGGCGATACCAGGACAGCCATATGGGTTCTTATATTACTGGTGGTCTGGCAGTTTGGTTCATCCATGCTTATCTTCCTCTCATCCTTAAAGCAGGTTCCCCAGTCCCTGTATGAGGCTGCTGAGGTGGACGGCGCCAGCGCTCCGGCAAAGTTCTTTAAGATTACCCTGCCCCTGCTGACACCTACCATATTTTTCAACCTGGTCATGCAGATGATTAACGGATTCCTGGCTTTTACCCAGTGCTATATCATTACCCAGGGAAAACCCATGAATTCCACTCTGCTCTATACCGTGTATATGTATAAGCAGTCCTTTGAATTCTACAACACAGGATACGGTGCAGCCCTGGCATGGGTCATGCTGGCTGTGATTGGCCTGATAACCCTGTTCCTGTTTGCCACAAAACGGTTCTGGGTATATGAAGGAGGTCTTTAATCATGAAAGAGAAGCGAGTGGTGAAAAAAGCAGTATACCATGTGATTGTTTTCGTCATCGGAATTATCATGATTTATCCCCTCATATGGATGGTCATGAGTTCCTTTAAGGAGAACAGCACCATATTCTCCACAGCAGGCAGCCTGATACCGGAGAAATTCATAGTCAGCAATTATTCCACGGGATGGAAAGGGTTTGGAAAGATTTCCTTTGCCACGTTCTTTAAGAATTCCATCTTTATCTCAGTGGTAGCCACCCTGGGAACCGTAGCCTCATCCGCCCTGGTGGCCTACGGGTTTGCCAGGTTCAAGTTCAGGGGCAGGGGCATTCTGTTTGCAGCCATGCTGCTGTCCATGATGCTTCCCGCCCAGGTGCTGATGATTCCCCAGTATCTGTGGTATCAGAAGCTGGGCTGGGTGGGTTCCTACATGCCTTTGACTGTTCCGTATTTCTTTGCCATACAGGGATTCTTCGTGTACCTGATTTCCAACTTCATCAGCGGCATTCCCACGGAGCTGGATGAGGCGGCCAAGATTGACGGATGTTCCTATGCAGGTATTTTTACACGCATTATGCTGCCTCTTATTAAGCCGGCATTGGTTACGGCCTGTATATTCTCCTTCATGTGGAGATGGGATGATTTCCTGTCGGCCCTGCTGTATGTCAGCAAATCCAGCATGTACCCGGTCAGCCTTGCGCTTAAGCTTTTCTGCGACCCGGGCTCATCATCGGATTACGGCGCCATGTTCGCCATGGCTACCCTATCCATCCTGCCGTCCATCCTTATATTCCTGTTTTTCCAGAAATATCTGGTTGAGGGCATCAGTACTTCCGGCCTGAAAGGATAATACATATGGAACATGAAATGAAGATAATAGACGGACACGTCCATCTGGTACAGTACATAGCCGGAACAGGGGCAGGCGGGGAGCTGCGTTATGCCGGAGACGGCATGGCGGAATATGCTTCGGGAGAACGGTTCAGGATGCTTCCGGATGAATTCTCCGGCGGAGTGGTGACGGCCGGGGATATTCTACGGAAGATGGATGAGAACGGAGTGGAGAAGGCAGTGCTGCTGCAGGGAAATTACTTTGGTTTCCAGAATCTTTATTCCATGGATGCGGTTAAGAAATATCCGGACCGGTTCCGGGCAGCCGCCTCCTACGACCCCTTTTGCCGGAGCAGGGAACAGATACGCAGACACCTGTTTGAAGAACTGGGTTTTTCCATTGTAAAGTTTGAGGTCAGCACGGGTTCCGGGCTCATGGCCAGTCACTTTACGCTGCCCCTGGACGGGGATATCATGAAGGCTGAATATGATTATGCGGACGAGCATGGTCTGGTGTTTGTCATTGACATCGGCAAATGCGGCAGCGAGAGCTGGCAGACTGACCGGCTCAGAACTGTGATAATGGAGCATCCGGGCATGAAGTTTGTGGTCTGCCATCTGCTGGCCGTGTCCATGAGGGATGAGGATAAGCTGGTGGAAGGGCTCAGGAAGCTGGCCCTGCCCAATGTGTGGTTTGATTTGGCGGCCCTGCCCCATAACTGCGGCCCTGACGCCTACCCCTATCCCAATGCGGTGCGGTATCTGAGGCATGGAATCGAGATAGCAGGGGCAGACCGTCTCATCTTTGGAACAGATATACCTTCGGTGCTGAAGGAGGACAGCTATCAGCATCTGATTCAGTATATTACCTGCAGTGATGCATTTTCCAGGGAGGAAAAAGAACAAATCATGTACAGAAATGCTGAGAAGGTGTATTTTCAGTAAGAATAAAGTGCTCATAACAAGGAGGATAATATGAAGTATAGTGATAATAAGGTGACGGATATTCAGATTGCATACATTGGAGGCGGTTCCAGGGGATGGGCCTGGACCTTTATGACAGACCTGGCCCTGGAGGACCAAATCAGCGGCACCATAAGGCTGTATGATATTGACAGTGAGGCGGCAAAGAACAATGAGATTATCGGCAACCGCCTGATGCAGAGGGATGACGCCAAGGGGGACTGGAAATTTGAGACCAGCTTAAGCCTTAAGGACGCCCTGACCGGCTGTGATTTCGTTGTCATCTCCATTCTTCCGGGTACCTTTGACGAGATGGAGTCCGACGTCCATCTTCCGGAGCGCCTGGGAATCTACCAGTCGGTAGGCGATACGGCGGGACCAGGCGGAATGGTCCGGGCCCTGCGCACCATTCCCATGTTCGTGGACATTGCCGAGGCCATAAAGGAGTACGCGCCAAAGGCATGGGTAATCAATTATACCAACCCGATGTCGCTGTGCGTAAAGACATTGTATCATGTATTTCCGGAAATTAAGGCATTCGGGTGCTGCCATGAGGTATTTGGCACACAGAAGGTCCTTAAAGGAATCTGCGAGGAAAGCTGCGGAGAGACAGATATTGACTGGCATGACATCCATGTGAATGTGCTGGGTATCAACCATTTCACCTGGTTTTCAAGCGCATCCTATAAGGGAATTGATTTATTCCCTGTGTACAGGGATTATATTGACAGGCATTTTGACCAGGGGTATGAGGTGGAAGGGGAAAACTGGATGAATTCCTCCTTTAAATGCGCCAACCGGGTTAAAATGGACCTGTTTAAGAGGTACGGCCTCATTGCTGCTGCAGGCGACCGGCATCTGGCTGAGTTCATGCCTGGAAATGAGTACCTGAATGACCCGGAGACAGTTGCATCCTGGAAATTCGGGCTGACCACGGTGCAGTGGAGGAAGAATGACCTGAAGGAAAGGCTGGAGAGAAGCAGCAGACTGGCTTCCGGCAGTGAGGAAGTGAAGCTGGAGCCCACCGGTGAAGAGGGGATTCTTTTAATCAAGGCCCTCTGCGGCCTTACAAGGGTTGTCAGCAATGTAAATATCCCCAATACGGCCTGCCAGATTACCAACCTGCCGGCAGACGCCCTGGTGGAGACCAATGCTGTCTTTGAAAAGGACCACATTTACCCGGTGGTTGCAGGAGCTGTGCCTGAACAAGTAAAGGAACTTCTGATGCCCCATCTGGAAAACCATGAGCTGATTATGGAAGCAGCCCTTAAGCCGGATAAGGAGAAGGTGGTCAGGGCATTTATGAACGACCCGCTTGTAAAGGGAAAGAACTGCAGGGAAGAGGATGTCAGGCTTCTGGTGGACGACATGCTGAAGAACACGCTTGCATATCTTCCAAAAGGATGGGAATAGATGGACATGGAGTATGACAGCCAACTGCTTGCCTTCACAGATGCATTTATCATCAACCTTGCGCCGGTACCCCAGAAGGAGCCATTTTACGATGCAACCGGAGGGCCCTTTACCCATTCCAAGATAAGTAAATATGTGGAGCTTTATACGAAGGACGGGGTGAGGGGCGTGTGTCCCTGCTCATCCATCATGGAAAAGACCATACTTCCCCTCATCATGACCGGGGAGGAAAAGAGCTTCGGCCAATGGATGCACAAGGTATACTGGGCGTGCCGCAATTCCGGTTTTGACGGCGAGACAGCCGGGGAGGTGGGAAAGCTTGAGTACCTTCTCACCGACATCCTGGCAAAGCGCGCAGGGATGCCCTTCCACCGGTTCCTGGGAGCTCTGAAGGACAGCGTTGCGGTATACGGAAGCGGCGGAAGCACACACCTAAGCGGCGCCGGTCTTGCCAGGGAAATGGAGCATTTCATGGGCTGCGGACATAAGACGGTGAAGATGAAGGTGGGCACGGATTTTGCCACGAAGCAGGAGTATGACGTGGAGCGCGTCCGGCTGGTGAGGGAGACCATTGGTCCGGATGCGGAGCTGGCCATTGACGGCAACCATTCCTTTACGGTACGGGAGGCACTTGTATTTGCGGATAAGGTTCAGAAATATGATATTGCATGGTTTGAGGAACCCATTCACGGTTTTGATTTTAAGGGCTACGGTGAATTGGCAGAAAGCTGTCCCATTCCCGTGGCCGCCGGTGAGTCGGTGCGCAACCACTATATGTTCACACCTTATCTGGATGCAGGAGTCCGCCATTTTCAGCCGGTTCCCTCCTCCTTTGCAGGAGTAAGGGAATGGATGCAGGTGCGGGACATGGCGGTCCAAAACAACATACGTTTTTCTTCAGGCGGACTTCCCCTTCTTGCCTGTCCGCTGATTGCCACGGCAGGGGATGAGGCCATGGAGGAATTCCTGGAGGTATGCAACCAGCCTGTATTGGACTGCATGGAAGTGACCGTGGAGCGCAGGGAGGGACGCTTTTACCTGCCGGACATTCCGGGCCTTCCCTTCCGGCTGGATATGAAATGGCTGAAGAAAAAGGGATATCTTTTGTCCTATGTCAGGTACGCTTAAATCATATTTTAAAACACTGGAAACATCCAGGACCGGACCCCGGCTGAAAAGCAGCGGGAGTCCGGTCTTTTTGCCGTACTCTGGTCTGATTTACTTTACAATTACCTGTTTTCGTGTTACATTTGCTACTGAAAACAGGTGGGGTGTAAGGAATTATTAAAGGAAGATTAAAGAAAAACAGAAGAACAAAACACCGTCTCTGTGCTATACTGAACAAAATTAGTAACAGTCTGTCCATAGGGGCTGTTATCCAGATTGGAGCGCGTTTACGCCCCGGAAAGGAGCCTGGGTTTGGCAGAGGAACAGCTGGAAAACCGGCCCGTGGTCATACGGGTCAAGAATTTATATAAGATATACAAGGTAGGAGATATCAAAGTCCGGGCCCTGGACGGACTGGATTTTGACATATATAAGGGTGAGTTCGTTGCCATAGTAGGCGCCTCCGGTTCCGGCAAATCCACCCTTCTCAACATGCTGGCCGGGCTGGAGAAGCCGACTAAGGGAGAGATTGAGATTGGTAAGGTCCATATAGAGAAGATGACGGAGCGGCAGCTGGTCAGCTTCCGCCGTGAAAAGGTGGGATTCATCTTCCAGGCATACAACCTTCTCAATACCATGAATGCCCTGGAAAATGTGGCCCTCCCCCTTTCCTTTCGGGGTGTTTCCAGGAGACTGCGTCTTAAGGAAGCCAGAAAATTCATGGACCTGGTAGGAGTGGGGGGACAGGCTAAGCATATGCCCAACCAGATGTCCGGCGGACAGCAGCAGCGGGTGGGGATTGCCAGAGCCCTGGTTGTGAACCCTCAGATTATATTTGCCGACGAGCCCACAGGAAACCTGGATTCCAAGACTACCATGGAGGTGCTGCGCCTGATGCAGAAGATTGTCAGGGAGCAGAACCAGACGCTGGTTATGGTAACCCATGACAACAATCTGGCCTCCTATGCGGACCGGAGAATCCGGATTATGGACGGCCGGATTGTGGGAATCGAGACAGGCGGCAGGGAAGCGTCAGATGAGGGGAATGCAGAGAAAAAGGAGTGCAATGAGAATGAGAGCAAATAAGTGGTGCAAAGGCCTGACGGCGTTTATGGCGGCCTGTATGCTGGCCGGGATGTCTCCGTCCAGCGCAGCGGCCAGCGATTATAAACTGGGCTATAACACCAATGCCAGTGAAAATGACTATGTATTTACTACAAAATCACCGAAAGGAACCATAGGAAAATCCATGTCCATTCCTTTCCGTATCAGGGCAACGGACGAGGACATGGAGAACCTGCGCATCAGTCTCCTGGAGACCAATGAGTTCCAGCAGATAGAGGAGAGGGGAAACGGGGATTACTCTGTGGACTATTACCCCTTTGAAATCATGGAGACCACCTTTGTGGCCAAGAGCGTGGGGACCATCAAGAAAGGAAATGTAAAGAGTGTGTCCCTGTCAGCCAGAGTGCGCCGCGACGCCCTTCAGGGATATTACAGCATCCCTGTGCTGCTTGAATGGGACGGCGGTTCCGACACGGACTACATCAATGTATGGATTTCCACCTCATCCACCTCCGGTGCAGATGATGAGGAGGATAAGAAGGAGGGCAATTATTTTGTGGTGGGTGAGGGCCAGCCCACGCCCAGGGGCGTCTATCCCAATGTCATGGATTACAGCGTGAATTTCCGCAACAAGAGGGAGACCACTGCCCAGGATGTGACGGTCAGCATGCAGCTGTCAGAGGACGACGCCAAGTTCCCCTTTGAAATCAATGACGGCAACTATGACCGCACGTTTGAACGGGTGCAGCCCGGAGAGACTGTGTCCGCTCCTTACAGCATGGCTATCCGCAAGGATTCCTACACAGGCTATTATCCAATCAAATACACCATTACCTTCCGCCTGAGCTCAGAGGGAGACCTGCACACGGAGGAGGGAACTTTTTATGTACATATTGTGTCCAAGGATAAAGAGGACGACCTGGGAGATTTTAACGCCAATGACAGGACCAGGGCCAGGCTGATTGTGGAGAGCTATCACACGGTTCCGGAGGAAATCTATGCAGGGGACGAGTTTGAACTGATTCTCAACATGAAAAATGCATCCACCTCGGTTCCTGCCAGCAATATCCTCTTTAACCTGGAGTCGGAAAAGGTATCGGACAGCGCTGTGTTTACCACGGAGTCAGGAACATCCTCCCTGGTGGTGGACAATATGGCTCCCGGCCAGACCACCGAGGTCAGGGCCAGATTCACGGCCAGGGCAGGAGTGGACCAGCGCTCCTACGCCATCACGGTGAAGGAGAAGTATGACAGCCCTGAGTTCAAGAACGCAGAGGAAAGCATTGTGGTGGACATACCTGTGAAACAGTATGCCCGTCTGAGCACCAGCACCATTGACGTTATGCCCGACAGCATGACCGTTGGGTCTGAGTCCAATGTCATGTTCGGAATCAACAACACGGGAAAGGTCATCCTTTACAATGTGACCGTAACCTTTGAGGCGGATTCCATCAAGACCACGGACGCCTATGTGGGAAACATCAAGCCGGGTGAAATAGGCAACGTGGATACCATGCTGACAGGAGTGGCTCCCACCCAGGATGAGGGAACCGTCCGCATCCGCATTGAATATGAGGATGAAAACGGCGTGCCCGCTGAACCGGTGGAAAAGGAGCTGACCCTCATGGTTATGGAGGAGATGGAACAGGACTGGGATGACATGGGAATGGCTATGGATGCAGGCAGCATGGATGCGGAGGCGGCCCCTTCCTTCTGGGGCAGATATAAGTTCCTGATAATTGCCGGTGCGGTGGCGGCAGCCGGTATTGCAGCTGCAGTTGTCCTCCGAATCAGGAAGAAACGCAAGGCAGCAAGGGAAGAGGATGGGGACGATGAGATTTCATGACCTCGTAATCATGAGCATTAACAACCTAAGACGCAGGAAGCTGAGGACAGTACTGACCGTGCTGGGCGTTATTATCGGTACGGCATCCATCGTGGTCATGGTATCCCTGGGAATCGGACTGGACCAGATGTTCATGGAACAGATTTCCTCCTGGGGAAGCCTGACCACCATCAATGTGTACTCCGGTTCCTCCTATGGCAATGCAGTGATGATTGGAGGGGGCGGGAGCAGTAAATCCTCGGACCCCACCTACATCACGGACGATGTCATAGAACAATTTAGCCGTCTGCCCCATGTGTCCGGCGTATCACCGGTCCTGGAAATCAATGTGGTTATGCGCCAGGGAGCCTATGAGGCCCAGTATCTGTCCCTTATGGGCGTAAGCCAGTCCTTTCTGGAACAGATACCCCTGGGGGAGGGCAGGCTTCCTGAACCGGGGGAGATGGGCATGGTGGTGGGCAACACGGTCCAGCAGAATTTTTACAATTCCAAGACAGGCCGCGGATACTGGGACACAGGCGAGATGCCGGATGTGGACTTTATGAATAAGCCCCTTTTCGTAATTTTTGACGTGGATGCCTATTTCCAGACCAGAAATGGTTCCGTTAGTTCCTCGGAGGACGGCCAGACTCCGGTGAAACCGCCGAAAAAGTATATGATGAATGCAACCGGAATGGTGGAGGGCGGTCCGGATGACTGGAATTCCTATTCCTATAACGTGTACACGGATATCGACGGCCTGAAGGCCCAGCTGCGCAAGGTGTTTAAAAAGGGAACCGTTATACCGGGCCAGCCCACCAACAAAAAGGGAAAGCCCCTGAACTATCTGACCTACAACCGGGCCCAGATATTTGTGGAGGATATGGAATATGTCCAGGAGGTCCAGAAGCAGATAGCGGACATGGGATTCCAGGTCAGCAGCCAGGCAGACTGGATGGAGAGCACGAAACAGCAGTCCAGCATGATACAGGCTGTTCTCGGCGGAATCGGAGCCGTATCCCTGTTTGTGGCGGCTATCGGTATTGCCAACACCATGATGATGTCCATCTATGAGCGGACCAAGGAAATCGGAGTTATGAAGGTGCTGGGCTGCGATATGGGAAATATCCGGAACATGTTCCTCATTGAATCCGGCTTTATCGGTTTCATGGGAGGCGTTGTGGGAATCCTGCTCAGTTACGGTATTTCGGTGGTCATTAACCGGTTTGTCAACCTGGAGGAAATGAACGGCCTGACAGGCAATCTTTCCAGAATACCGCCCTGGCTTTCCGTTGCAGCCGTGGTCTTTGCCATATTTGTGGGCATGGCAGCCGGATTTATGCCGGCCATGCGCGCTATGAAGCTGAGTCCCCTGGCAGCCATCCGGAATGAATAGGGGAAATATGCCGGCACCGGAGACTGCTTTCCTCAACACTCTTGATTAGTAAAACTTCTAAAAAAGGGTTGCAATATTAGAAAAAAAGATATATATTAATGGTAGGGCGTGTGACTGGCGGATAGTGGAGCAACCACAGGGAGCACGCAGTACCATGAACTAGTTTGAGCCGACCGCCTGGGCATGCATATTTTTTTGCGTGTCCGGGAGCCGGCTCTTTTGAGTTTCAGCAGCCTATTAAGCCGAATGGAGGAATCAGTATGAATCAGATGTCACTGGAACAGGAACTGAAAGGCAATGCGTATCCCGGACGGGGAATCGTCATCGGGCGCTCTGATGATGGAACAAAGGCAGTAACCGCTTATTTTATCATGGGCAGAAGCGCCAACAGCCGCAACCGCGTATTTGTGGAGGACGGGGAAGGAATCCGCACCCAGGCATTCGATCCCGCCAAGCTGGAGGATCCAAGCCTGATTATATATGCCCCTGTACGGGTCCTTGGAAACAAGACCATTGTGACCAACGGAGACCAGACCGACACCATCTACGGCGGAATGGACCGCCAGATGACCTTTGAGCAGTCCTTAAGATGCAGGGAATTCGAGCCTGATGCGCCTAACTATACACCGCGAATCTCCGGTATCATGCACATTGAAAACAGCAATTATAACTATGCCATGTCCATTTTAAAGAGCGATAACGGAAATCCGGATTCCTGCCTGCGTTTTACCTATGCCTACGAGTCGCCGGCAGCGGGAGAGGGACGTTTTATCCACACCTATATGCATGACGGCAATCCCCTCCCCAGCTTTGAGGGAGAACCTAAGAAGGTGGGTATAAGCGGGGATATCGGCGCCTTTACGGATTTGGTCTGGAACAGCCTGAACCAGGATAATAAGGTGTCACTGTTCGTGCGCTTTATCAATATTTCCGACGGTACGTACGAGACAAGAATCGTAAATAAAAACAAATAAGGAGAGAGGTATCATTATGAAAGAACTGGCACTTAAATACGGCTGTAACCCAAATCAGAAGCCTTCCAGAATCTTCATGGAAGGTGACAGGGAACTGCCCATCACAGTACTGAGCGGCAGACCTGGCTATATCAATTTCATGGACGCGTTAAACGGCTGGCAGCTGGTGAAAGAGCTGAAGGCAGCCACAGGACTTCCGGCAGCGGCTTCTTTCAAGCATGTATCTCCTGCAGGGGCAGCAGTGGGCCTACCTCTTGACGGGACGCTGAGGAAGATTTACTGGGTGGATGACATGGGGGAACTCTCACCTCTGGCCAGCGCCTATGCAAGGGCAAGGGGAGCGGACCGCATGTCCTCCTTCGGGGACTTTATCTCCCTGTCCGATGTGTGCGACGCTGACACGGCAAGAATCATTAAGCGCGAGGTGTCTGACGGCGTTATTGCTCCGGGATATGAACCGGAAGCCCTGGAAATCCTCAAGTCCAAGAAAAACGGTAATTACAATGTCATCCGGATTGACCCGGATTATGAGCCGGAGGCCCTGGAGCGCAAGCAGATATTCGGTATTACCTTTGAGCAGGGACACAACAACCTGGAAATCAACAGGGACCTTTTGGAGGATATAGTCACTGAGAACAGGGACCTTCCGGATTCTGCCAAGATTGACCTGATGATTTCCCTCATCACCCTGAAATACACACAGTCCAACTCCGTATGCTATGTAAAGGGCGGACAGGCCATCGGCATCGGCGCGGGGCAGCAGTCCAGGGTACACTGTACGCGCCTGGCAGGCAGCAAGGCGGACAACTGGTATCTGCGCCAGGCTCCCCAGGTAATGAACCTTCCGTTTGCGGACAGCATCAAGAGAGCTGACAGGGACAATGCCATTGATGTGTATATGGGGGATGATTACATGGATGTACTGGCTGACGGAAGATGGGAAAAGATTTTCAAGGTAAAGCCTCCTGTATTCACCGCTGAAGAAAAGAGGGCCTGGCTGGACACCATGACAGACGTGGCCCTGGGTTCCGACGCCTTTTTCCCCTTTGGTGACAACATTGACAGGGCCAGCAAGAGCGGCGTGAAATACGTGGCGCAGCCCGGAGGTTCTGTCCGTGACGACCAGGTCATCGAGACCTGCAACCAGTACGGAATGGTGATGGCATTTACGGGAATCCGTCTGTTCCACCACTAATGGTTTTATCAGGTAAAAATACTGCGCCTGCGGCAAATCCCCTAAAAGGGAAAGCCCCGGGCGCTTTTCTTTTACCAATTTTCTGCCGTATTTTTCTTTGCAGTCCCTCTATATTTCCGGTTGCCCTAATGGCGGACCAAGGGTATAATGGAACATAAATTGTCATTGGGAGGAAAGAGGGTATCATGATTACAGATTTGACGGCGGAGCATCCGAAAAAGACGCTGTGGCGGTTTGCGCTGCCCATGTTCATAAGCGTCATGTTCCAGCAGTTTTACAATATCGCGGACAGCAGCATTGCGGGCCGGTTTGCAGGTGAGGATGCACTGGCGGCCGTGGGGGCATCCTATCCCATCACGGTGATATTCATGGCATTTGCGGTGGGAAGCAATCTGGGTGCTTCCGTGGTGGTGTCCAGGCTCTTTGGGGCAAAGGACATAGGCAGGATGAAGACAGCCGTCTACACAGCATTTATTGCCTGCGGCGCCATGAGCCTGGTTCTGACTGTGCTGGGATATGCCTTCTGCGGGGATATGATGCGGGTAATCCATACCCCGGACAACATATTCCAGGACGGGGAGCTGTATCTTAAGATTTACGTATACGGGCTGACATTCCTGTTCCTCTACAATGTATGTACAGGCATTTTCACAGCCCTGGGGGATTCGAGGACGCCCCTTTATTTCCTTATCGGCTCATCCCTGGGAAATATAGCGCTGGATTACTGGTTCGTGGCCCGGCTGGGCCTGGGAGTGGCCGGAGTGGCATGGGCTACTTTTATTGCCCAGGGCGTTTCCGCCATCCTGGCTCTGGGTACCCTGTCCAGGCGTCTGGGCGCTCTTAAGACCGGCCGAAGGACAGTGCTCTTCAGCGCTGTTCTGCTGGGGCAGATAGCAGCCATCGCAGTGCCCAGCATCATGCAGCAGAGTGTGCTGTCTGTGGGAAACATGTTTGTCCAGGAAATCGTGAACCGGTACGGCTCCGCTGTCATAGCAGGCTATTCCGGCGCCATCAAGCTCAATACCTTTGCCATTAATGCATTTATGTCCCTGGGAGGCTGCCTGTCCAGCTATACGGCCCAGAATCTGGGAGCGGGAAAGAGGGAGAGGATTCCCATGGGCTTTAAGACAGGCGTCAAACTGTCCTTGTATGCCACGGTTCCGTTTTTCCTGCTGTATTTTGTGTTCAGCCGCCAGATGATGGGACTGTTCCTGGGGGCGGAAAGCACCAAGGCCATACAGTCCGGCATGGAGTTCCTGCGCATTGTAAGTCCCATGTATTTTATGATTTCCATTAAACTCATGACAGACGGCATTATACGGGGTTCCGGAGCCATGACCTATTTTGTGCTGGCCACTGTGCCGGATTTGATTCTCCGTATTATCGTGGCAAATATCCTTACGGAACATTTCGCAAGCACGGGTATCTGGATGGCCTGGCCCTTTGGATGGATTGCGGCGACTCTGCTGACCGTGATATTTTACAGAAGGATTGTAACGGGAAAATTCCGTATACGTATCGGATGAATATTAAGACGGAAAATGTGAAGGTTTTGTGAAATGTCTTTCTTGGAAGCATTTGACTCTTGAATCATCAAATCCTTTATGTTAGGATAAGTTTATTAAGATTTATGAACAAAATTCTGACAAAAAGGCGACAATAGTGACAAAGGAAAATAAGATTAAGATTATAAAAAATATATGGTATATAGCGGGAACCGTGTGTCTGTTAATGGCCCCAGCGGCGTCATACTTCATGTTTGAGTACGTCACGGGGAACCTGGCCACGGTTCCTTCTTATATGGCGGCTCTGAATATAGGTTGGAATTACGTGCTGTACCTGGCTTTATTTGCCGTCACAGGGAGGACCAGAATCGCTGTGCCTGCAGCCTCCTGTGCTCTCTATGTCATTTCCCTGGCAGAGACCTTTGTGGTGGCCTTCAGGGGACGCCCCATCATGCTCTGGGATGTGATGGCATTCAGGACAGCCATGACCGTATCGGGCAACTATGAGTTTTTTATCACTCACCAGATGAAGACTGCCTTTGTCCTGCTCCTGGCTATGAACGTGTTTCTGTGGTTTGCGCCGCGCCGGGTCAGGGGCTGGAAGCTCCGCCTGGCTGTGGGAGGAGGCATGGCCGCAGCCATAGCAGGTTATGGGGCCTGGTTCTTTGCCTTCCTGGTTCCTTCTTGGGGCCTTGGCATCAACATGTGGGCCATCAATGGGACATACCAGGAATACGGTTATGTGCTGTCCACAGCGGTTTCACTCCAGTATGTGGTAAAGAAGCCGCCCCAGGGATACAGCAGCGCCAGGCTTAAGGAGATATACAGCCGCCTGGAGGAGGAAACCGCATATGCGGGCCGGAGAAATGCCCGGACATATACGGAAAACCAGCCGGAGGACGAACAGCCGGTGACGCCGGTCAATCTGATATGCATCATGAACGAGAGTCTGTCAGAGCTGAAAACAGCAGGCGATTTTACCACCAATACAGAATATTTCCCTTTTATGGACAGCCTTGAGGAAAATACGGTCAGGGGAAGCCTGTGTATGCCTGTGTTTGGGTCCATGACAAGCAATTCCGAGTTTGAGTTCCTCACAGGGGACTCCATGGCCCTGCTGCCTGCCAACTCCATTGCCTACCAGTTCAATGTAAAGCCGGGAACCTATTCCCTGGTCAGCACCCTGAAGGACCAGGGGTATTACAGCGTGGCCATGCACCCTTATCCCGGGCAGAACTGGAACCGGGTGGAATGCTATCAGAATATGGGATTTGACCAGTTCCTGGACCAGGACTTCTATGAAGGCAGCGGGGAACTGCGCAATTATGTAAGCGACCAGGCGGATTACGAGAAGCTGGTCCAGATGGTGGAGGCAAAGGAACATCCTGAGGACAAGCTGTTTATATTCAATGTGACCATGCAGAACCACGGCGGATATGAGGGAACCTATGAAAACTTTGAGCAGGAGGTATGGCTTACCGGAGGGTACCAGGGTAAATATCCCAAGACAGACCAATACCTGTCCCTTATGAAGCGGTCAGACCAGGCTTTCCAGTACCTGGTGGAGTATTTCAGCGGGCTGGATGAGCCCACTATGATTGTCATGTTCGGGGACCACCAGCCCAGCATTGAGGATGAATTTTACGATGACATAGCCGGTATGCCCAGTTCCGAGGTTCCGGTACAGGACCATCTCATGTGGTATGAGACTCCTTTCATCATATGGACCAATTACAGCATGCCTTCTGAGGACATGGGGCGCCTTGGGGCGGTCTACCTGTCCTCTGAGGTCCTGCTCAGGGCCAATCTGGAGCTGACGCCATACAACCGGTTCCTCCTTGCCATGAAGGAGGACCTTCCCGTGGTTCATTTCCTGGGCTGCTATGACAGGGAGGGAACCTATTATTACTGGGCCAAGGCAGAGTCGGAGCGCTGTCCCTATCAGGACATGATACTGGATTATGAGGCCCTTGTGTACAACCACAGCCTGGACCGGAAGAAGTTAAAGGAGTTGTTCGTCATTGCTCCTGAAAATAGTACCAGCCAATAAAAACTTGTAAAAGCACTTGGCAAGCTGCCCCCGCATAGAATAAGATTAAGAATATGCAGGGTGGCTTTCTTTGAAGACTTTTCCGAAACCATTATCAGCAGGAGAGGAAAAAGAGTATCTGGAACGCTGCAAAGAGGGCGACCAGTCTGCCAGGGATATGCTGATTGAGCATAATATGCGTCTGGTGGCCCATGTGGTAAAAAAGTATCAGGGCTCTGATTACGACATGGAGGACCTGCTGTCCGTGGGAACCATAGGCCTTATTAAGGCAGTGAATACATTTAACGTAGATAAAGGCTCACGACTGGCCACCTATGCAGCCAGATGCGTGGAAAATGAGATACTGATGCTTCTGCGTGCAAGCAGGAAGTATTCCAAGGAAGTGTCCCTTTTTGAGCCCATCGGAGTAGACAAGGACGGGGAAACCGTCAGTCTGGTGGATGTGATAGAGATGGACAATAAAGAGACGCTGGATACCATGATTTTAAAACAGGATGTAAAGGAGCTGTATGAGGCCTTTGAGTCCTGTCTGACAGAGACGGAGAAGACAGTTCTGGGGATGCGCTACGGATTGTACCGTGGTAAGGAACATACCCAGCGGGAGATTGCCGGTAAACTGGGCATCTCCCGTTCCTATGTGAGCCGGATTGAGAAAAAGGCCATAGAGAAGATACGGACAGAGTTTGCAAAACACGGTTAAAGGGTGCCATTCAAAAAATATTGTAAAAAGATAGAAGAATTGTGCATTGTTTTATGATAGCTTTCCCTTTATACTAGTCATAGCAGGCGGAGCAGCTTAACCTGTTCCGCCTTTTTGCAGCAATCAATTGTTCGTAAGGAGGAGATACCATGGCTATTTTAGTGACTGGTGGCGCCGGCTATATCGGAAGCCATACCTGTGTGGAACTGCTGACAGCGGGTTATGATGTGGTGGTAGTAGATAACCTTTATAACTCCAGCGAGAAGGCACTGGAACGAGTGGAGAAGATAACAGGCAGGAAGGTAAAATTCTATGAGGCGGACCTTCTGGACCAGCCTGCCCTTAAGGAAGTGTTTGACAGGGAAGAGTTTGATTCGGTCATCCATTTTGCAGGCCTTAAGGCAGTAGGTGAATCTGTGCGCAAGCCCCTGGAGTATTACCACAACAATATCACCGGCACCCTGATTCTCTGCGATGAGATGCGCAGCCATGGAGTCAAGAACATTGTATTCAGTTCATCGGCCACCGTGTATGGGGACCCGGCTGAGATACCCATTACCGAGAACTGCCCCAAGGGAGAGATTACCAATCCCTACGGACGGACCAAGGGAATGCTGGAGCAGATACTGACCGATTTACATACGGCGGACCCGGAGTGGAACGTAGTGCTTCTGCGCTATTTCAATCCCATCGGCGCGCATGAGAGCGGACTGATTGGAGAGGACCCCAAGGGAATCCCCAACAATCTGGTTCCCTATATTGCCCAGGTGGCAGTGGGAAAGCTGGATCATCTGAATGTATTTGGCGATGATTATGACACGCCGGACGGCACCGGGGTCAGGGATTACATCCATGTGGTGGACCTGGCAAAGGGCCATGTAAAGGCAGTGCTTAAGCTTAAGGATAAAGAGGGCGTCAGCATCTATAACCTGGGAACCGGCGTTGGCTACAGTGTGCTGGATGTGCTCCATGCATATGAGAAAGCCTGCGGCAGGACTTTAAAATATGAGATTCAGCCCCGCCGGGAAGGGGATGTGGCCACCTGTTATTCCGATTCAGCCAAGGCAAAGCGCGAGCTGGGCTGGGTGGCAGAGAAAGGCATCGAGGATATGTGTGCTGATTCCTGGAAGTGGCAGTCCATGAATCCGGATGGGTATAGGGATTAAGGACAGGACGGGGACAGAATCAGGTTCCATTGATGCATGCATTGATTTTATGAATATATAGAAGGCCTGTGGCCGGTTTCATGTCGAAAAATTCGGCGTGAACGGCTCCGGGCCTTTTTATTATGGTTTTGTGTCCGCTGCCCGGGGCTGAGAATTTCCGGGTATGTAATTCCGGGAAGGATAAAAGGATGCAGCCAAAAAGAACAAATGTTCGTTTTTGGTTGCATTTATCCCGGCATTGTGTTATACTGTCAGAACAAACATATGTTCTGGATGGTGATAACATGCTGATACAGGAAAATCTAAGCGTACAGGAAAAGTTAAAGATACTTACGGATGCAGCCAAGTATGATGTGGCCTGTACATCCAGCGGAGTAAGGAGGAAGGGAAAGGCGGGCAGCATAGGAAACACCTCGGAGTCCGGAATCTGCCACAGTTTTTCGGCGGACGGCAGATGTATTTCCCTTCTTAAGATTCTGTTTACCAATCAGTGTATCTATGATTGCAAATATTGTGTGAACCGCTGTTCCAATGACGTGGTGCGGACTGCCTTCACACCGGATGAAGTGTGCAGGCTTACCATTGAATTTTACCGCAGGAATTACATTGAGGGCCTGTTTCTGAGTTCAGGCATCCTGTATACGGCCAATCATACCATGGAACAGATTTATGAGACACTTTACAAGCTCAGGAACCAGTGGCATTTCAACGGATACATCCATGTGAAGACCATACCTGGGGCTGACCCTGAGCTGGTGGAGCGCATGGGCTTCCTGGCTGACCGTATGAGCATCAACCTGGAGCTTCCCACGGCAGAGGGACTTAAGAACCTGGCTCCAGGGAAGACCAGGGATAAGATATTAAAGCCCATGCGCCAGGTGCAGCAGGGCATTACGGTGTCCGGCCATCTCCTGGGATATGACAGGGAATTTAAGAAACCCTATGCCACGGAACGGGCTGGTTTTGCAGGAGGCGCTGCCCTGATTCGGCCGGAGCTGGCAGAGCCGGGCGCATTGCTGTCTGGCAGCCACGGGATGTCCGGCGGGGGAGATTATTTTCCGGGTAATGGAGAGAAGGACAGGCAGGGGGATGGGGGCGGAGGCCGGAACCTTCCCGACTGGCAGTATGCCAGGACGCCCTTTGTACCTGCGGGCCAGAGTACCCAGATGATTGTGGGAGCCACCCAGGAGAACGATTACCAGATGATGGCTGTCACCCAGGCCCTGTATGAGAATTACGGCCTTAAACGGGTATTCTATTCCGCCTATGTGCCGGTCAACGACGACAGCTGTCTTCCTTCCGTGACTGCAAGACCTCCCCTGTTAAGGGAACACAGGCTTTACCAGGCGGACTGGCTGCTGCGGTTCTATGGATTTAAGGCAGAAGAGCTATTATCTGAGGAACAGCCCAATTTCAATGTATTTCTGGACCCCAAGTGCGACTGGGCCCTGCGCCACCTGGAGCAGTTTCCGGTGGAAATCAACAGGGCCTCCTATGGTGAGCTTCTCAGGGTTCCAGGCATGGGGGTGAAGTCGGCCCAGAGGATTATAAACGCCAGGAAGCAGGGCGGGCTGCAGTTTGAGGATTTAAAGAAGATGGGGGTGGTCCTGAAACGGGCCAGGTATTTCATCACCTGCAAAGGACGCATGATGGAAGGCGCCAGACTGGACCAGGACTATATCACGGCCTGTCTTGTGGGAGATGAGAGGCGCAAAGCCTGGGACATTGAGAACAGGGACAGCTTCCGCCAGTTATCCCTGTTTGACGACATGCATCTGGAGATGCCTGTGACAGGCGATGACCAGTATGCTGCGGTGACAGGAAGCTTGTAAGGATACAGGAGGTGGCGATATGACGGTTTATATGTGCGAGGACTGGCTTGAAGGGATTCTATGCGGCGTATACGATGCCTGGGCGGACCCGGCTGGTCATGAAAATGTCCGGCTGGCCGTAAAGGGTGAGTATGAGGAATTGGAGCTTTTTGCAGAGTACAGGGATGTGCCGGTCTGCCCGGAGAAGGCAGAGAAGGTTATCCGTTCCGTGTGCAGAAAGCTTTCCCAGGAGATATACAGGAAGGTGTATACTGCCTCCCTGAGCCAGGACAAAGACCGGGCGGATAAGATATACAGGTTTCTGATAGAGGCGTTCCGGTATGGTCCCTCTGTGCTGGACATGCTTCAGCTGCCGGCCTGTTATGACATATTTGAGCTGTGCCGGAATGTTTACAATGAAAATCATCTCCTCACGGAATTCCTGCGCTTTTCAGAGACACAGGGGGGCATACTGGTGTCACGCATTGGGCCGAAAAACGATGTTATGACCCTTCTGGCGCCTCATTTTGCAGACAGGCTTCCGGAGGAAAACTGGGTCATTTACGATGAGAACCATAAAAGGGCGGCAGTCCATCCCGCAGGCTGTTCCTGGTTTCTGGCAAACCAGCCCCTTGAACCGGAACAGGAGCACAGCGACCAGGGGTGGAGCTGCTGGCTTAAAGAGCGGACAGACGAGGAAACCTATGGGGACATGTGGCGCATGTTCTGCGATACCATTGCCATCAGGGAACGGCATAATCCGGCATGTCAGAGAGCCCATCTGCCCCTGCGTTTCCGGCCTTATATGACGGAGTTTAAAAAATAGCATGGTTCATAGCCGGGACCCATAGCCGGGTTTCATGAATTGGCTTTACGAAAAATAGTCCATATTGCCCTTGTAATTCCGAGCTTCTTTTAGTATAGTGATTATATCTTTCATTCAGGAGGATAGGGTTCTTCCTATCCTGTCTTATGTTTTAATCCGGTACGGTATCGTGCCAAAGTTCCATTTGATTTATGAAAGTATATTACATGAAGAGTACAAGTTGAAAGGGGCGGATGGATGTTTACGCAAATTAACAGCGGAGGAATACGGGCTGTGGAAGGCGTCCTGGTTTCGGTGGAGGCAGATGTGTCTGACGGCCTTCCTGGGTTTTCCATATCAGGACAGCTGGCTTCGGAGGTAAGGGAGTCCCAGGAAAGGGTCAGGACCGCCCTTAAGAATTCGGGGTTTCGGCTTCCGGCTAAAAAGATAACCGTTAACCTGTCTCCGGCGGGCATACGTAAAGGCGGTACTGCCTATGACCTTCCAATTGCTGTGGCTATATTGGGGGCATTTCAAATGGTGAGGACCGATGTGCTGAAGGACAGTATGGTGATTGGAGAACTGGGACTGGACGGCAGGGTAAAGCCTGTAAGCGGAGTGCTTTCCCTGGCATCCATGGCCAGGGAGGAGGGCATCAGAAGGTGTTTCCTGCCCTTGGGTAACGTAGAAGAGGGTCTTGTGATGGAGGGGGTTGATATGGTAGGGGTTGAGTCCCTGAGCCATATGGCAGGCATTCTTAAGGGCGCGTTTTCCGCTAAACCCTGCCGGTCAGCTCTTTACCGGCCTGCGGACAGCCGTCACTGGGAGGCTGCCCCGGATTACAGGGAGGTCAACGGGCAGGCTCTGCTGAGAAGGGCGGCGGAGGTGGCGGCAGCCGGTATGCACGGACTGCTTCTCACCGGCAGCGCCGGAACCGGCAAGACAATGATAGCCAGAAGAATCCCTACCATCCTGCCTGCTCTGACAAGGGAGGAGGATATAGAGATATCCAGAATCTACAGCATATGCGGCCTTCTGCCGGCAGGACGTCCCCTGTTGTCTGAACGGCCGTTCAGAAGTCCTCACCACACCGTAACAGCCAGGGCGCTGGCAGGGGGAGGGATTCCGCCCAGACCAGGAGAACTGTCACTGGCTTCAGGGGGCGTGCTGTTTCTGGATGAACTGCCCCATTTTGGACGCTCTGCGGTGGAGATGCTGAGACAGCCTTTGGAGGAACGGAAAATTACGGTAACCAGGGTGTCCGGCAATTATGAATTCCCGGCGGACTTCATGATGGTGGCTGCCATGAATCTATGCCCCTGCGGTTTTTATCCGGACAGGAACCGCTGCAGCTGTTCGGAGAGCCAAATCAAACGATACCTGGGGCATATATCCAGGCCTATTTTGGAACGGTTCGATATCTGTGCCCAGGCGTCCCCGGTGACCTTTGGGGAATTGAATCCGGTCCAGGGAGAAAATGAGGATTCGGCATCCATCCGGGAACGGGTGGAAGATGCCAGAAAACGGCAGGAACACAGGTTTTCCGGTACAAAGATACGTTTTAACAGCCGCATGGGGATGAAAGAGGTAGAACAGCACTGCAGGCTGGAACCGGAGGAAAGGGCCTTTGCACAGCGGATTTATGAATCAGGAGGCATCAGTGCGAGAAGATACCATAAGGCACTGAAGGTAGCGCGGACCATTGCGGACCTGGAGGACAGCAGGGATATAAGGAAGGAACATCTGGCGGAGGCATTGGGGTATGGGGGACTGGAGGAACAGATATGGGGATAGAGAGCGGAAGGGAGCAGGAATTAAGACAAAATGCAGCATCCGGCCCGGAACCGGATTTAGCGCAAAGACGTGAAAAACAGTACCTGTACTGGTTCACCCGTATTCCAGGCTTTGGGGCAGTGACATTGCGGCGCATATGGGAGCTGGCGGGAAGCTTTGAGCGGGCATATTATATAGAAGGAATGGAATTAAAGAAACTGGGAATCTTACAAAGCGGGGAAAAATGCCGCACCTATGACCGGTGGAAGGAACGGTTTTCCTGCATGACCCAGGAATATGAGCAATTGCAGGAAAAGGGAATCCGTTTTATAACGCCCCTTGACAGGGAATATCCGAACCGGCTTCTGCATATTTATGACTATCCCATGGGACTTTATGTAAAGGGTGGACTGCCGGATGAAAAACGCCCCACTGCAGCCATCATTGGAGCCAGGAACTGTACGGACTACGGCAGACAGGCAGCCGGATACATGGGCAGGGAGCTGGCGAAAGCCGGTGTACAGATTATCAGCGGCCTGGCTCTGGGTATTGACGGAGCAGGGCATGAGGGGGCTATGAAAGGAAATGGAAGGACATACGCAGTTCTTGGATGCGGGGTAAACATCTGCTATCCCAGAAGCAATTACCATCTGTATGATGCCATTCCGTCCCAGGGAGGTATTCTCTCCGAGTTTGGACCGGATGAGGAGCCCCTGGCCAGGAATTTTCCCATGCGAAACCGTATCATAAGCGGTCTTTCAGACGTAATTCTGGTGATGGAGGCCCGGAAAAAAAGCGGTTCTCTCATAACAGCCAGCCTGGGACTGGAGCAGGGAAAAGAGATATTCGCACTGCCGGGCCGGATAACGGACGCCTTGAGCGCGGGGTGCAATGAGCTTATACAGTCAGGGGCAGGGATTTTGACCTGTCCTGAAGATGTACTGGACTATATGGGCATTTTTCACGAAAAAAAGGGGATTAACCGTGAAAAAGACGAGAAGGGACTTGCCAAGATTGAAAAAATGGTGTATAGTTGCCTGGATTCCGAACCCAGACATCTGGAACAGATTATGGTACAGACAGGACTTCCGGCAGGACACTGTATGAGTGCTCTTCTGGAGCTGGAATTGGAAGGATTCGCAGTGAGGACATCGGGTCAGCACTACATGAAAACAATCACATAAGTGTCAGGAGTATGGATATTCTCCGGCAAATGCCGGAGGCATCTCCATTTTGTGAAAATAAAGAACAGGGAGTAAGGAGTTTTACAATGGCGAATTATCTGGTAATTGTGGAGTCACCAGCAAAAGTGAAGACCATCAAGAAGTTTCTGGGCGCCAACTATGAGGTGGATGCATCGGGAGGCCATGTCAGGGACCTTCCAAAGAGCCAGTTGGGATTTGATGCGGAGCATGATTATGAGCCCAAGTACATTACAATCAGAGGAAAGGGAGATGTTCTGGCCAAGCTGCGCAAGGAAGTAAAGAAGGCAGACAAGATTTATCTGGCAACGGACCCTGACCGTGAGGGAGAGGCCATTTCATGGCACCTGATGAAGGCGCTTAAGCTGGATGAGCTTAAGAGCAAGGATGTGTACCGTATCAGTTTTAATGAGATTACAAAGAACGCGGTAAAGACATCCTTTAAGACCCCCAGGGAGCTTGATATGAACCTGGTGAACGCCCAGCAGACAAGAAGGATGCTGGACCGTATGGTGGGTTACCGGATCAGCCCTCTTTTATGGGCAAAGGTCAAGAGGGGATTAAGCGCAGGCCGCGTGCAGTCTGTTGCCCTTCGCATGATTTGCGACCGTGAGGATGAAATCAATGCATTCATTCCTGAGGAATACTGGAATCTGGAGGCAGACCTTCTCATGAAGGGAAGTAAGAAGCCCCTGGTTGCAAAGTATTATGGGACCAGGGATTCTAAGGGCGGCAAGGCAGTCATCCGTAACAAGGAGGAACTGGACCAGATTCTGGGCCAGTTGGAGGGATGCGGCTACGAGGTGGAGGAAGTAAAGAGAGGGGAGCGGGTAAAGAAGGCACCTATCCCATTTACAACCAGTACCCTGCAGCAGGAAGCCTCCAAGGTACTTAACTTTTCCACCCAAAAGACCATGCGTCTGGCCCAGCAGCTCTATGAAGGCGTGGAGGTAAAAGGCAAGGGGACCCTGGGTCTTATCACCTACCTGCGTACGGATTCCACCAGAATCGCAGACGAAGCCGACACAGCAGCCAGGGCATTTGTAAAAGAGCATTACGGCGAGAACTATGTTGCTCAGGGAAGCCAGGCCAAGAAGGAGGGCGTTAAGATACAGGACGCCCATGAGGCCATCCGTCCCACGGACATAACATTGACTCCCACCATTGTAAAAGAATCGCTTCAGAGAGACCTGTTCCGCCTGTACCAGCTGATTTGGAAACGCTTTACAGCCAGCCGTATGGCGCCGGCTGTATATGAAACCACTTCTGTGAAGATAGGAGCAGGCAGCCATCTGTTCACCACATCGGCATCCAAGCTGGATTTTGAAGGCTTCATGTCCGTTTATGTGGAAGCAGATGATGAAGAAGAAAAAAATCAGGTGCTTGGCAACCTGGAAAAGGGAACCATCCTTAAGCTGGAACAGCTGGACCCAAGCCAGCATTTCACCCAGCCGCCGGCCCATTATACGGAGGCATCCCTGGTAAAGGCGCTGGAGGAGCAGGGCATAGGCCGTCCAAGTACCTATGCGCCCACCATAACCACCATCATTGCCAGAAGATACGTGGTGAAGGAAAATAAAAACCTGTACGTGACGGAGCTGGGAGATGTGGTAAACCGCATCATGAAGAATTCCTTCCCAAGCATTGTGGACCCCAACTTTACAGCCAATATGGAATCCCTTCTGGATAAGGTGGCAGACGGTACCGTTGCCTGGAAGACGGTTGTCAGCAACTTCTATCCTGACCTGGACGAGGCGGTTAAAACTGCTGAAAAGGAGCTGGAGTCCGTAAAGATTGCGGATGAGGTATCCGATGTGGTCTGCGACCTGTGCGGACGCCAGATGGTGATTAAGTACGGACCTCACGGCAAGTTCCTGGCATGCCCCGGATTCCCGGAGTGTAAGAACACCAAGCCCTACCTTGAGAAAATCGGGATTCCCTGTCCAAAGTGCGGCAAGGAGCTGGTGCGAAGAAAGACAAAGAAGGGACGCCTTTACTATGGTTGTGAGGCTAGTCCTGACTGCGATTTTATGTCCTGGCAGAAACCTTCCACCCAGAAATGTCCGGTCTGTGGTTCTTATATGGTAGAGAAGGGAAATAAGCTTTTATGCGCCAGCGAGACCTGCGGCTACCGTATGGATAAGGCTGAAAAATAGAAAAATTTGTAAATACAAAAAGGAAAATTATCAAAATCTTAAAATAATCGAAAACTTCAAAAAACTCTTGTTATTGCTTAAAAATTGTGTTAAAATTCTATTATTGGTAGAGTATTTTTGGGCGATATACAATTTGGATAAGGAGGTTTTCGGAGATGAGTGTTCAATTGTTGGACAAAACAAGAAAAATCAACAAGCTATTGCATAACAATAATTCTCATAAAGTTGTTTTTAATGACATCTGTAAAGTACTAAGTGAGATATTGTTATCCAATATCCTGGTAATCAGCAAAAAGGGCAAGGTCCTGGGGGTGAGCATCTGTCCTGGAGTAGATGAGATAGAGGAACTCATCGAAGACCAGGTCGGCGGTTACGTGGATAAGATGCTGAACGAACGTCTTTTAAGCGTATTGTCCACCAAGGAGAACGTAAACCTCGCCACCCTTGGCTTTGCTGAAGAGAATGTGAAGAAGTACCAGGCCATCATTACCCCTATTGATATAGCGGGAGAGAGACTGGGCACGCTCTTCATCTACAAGTCTGATTCCCAGTATGATATCGACGATATCATTTTAAGTGAATACGGAACCACTGTGGTGGGCCTGGAGATGATGCGTTCTGTCAATGAGGAGAATGCAGAGGAGACAAGAAAGGTGCAGATTGTAAAATCTGCCATCAGCACATTGTCCTTCTCCGAACTGGAGGCCATCATCCACATCTTTGAGGAACTGGACGGAAACGAGGGAATTCTGGTAGCCAGTAAGATTGCCGACCGCGTGGGCATTACCCGTTCCGTGATTGTCAATGCGCTCCGCAAGTTTGAAAGCGCCGGTGTCATTGAATCACGCTCCTCGGGCATGAAGGGAACCTATATCAAGGTCCTGAATGACGTGGTGTTTGACGAGCTGAAGACAATCAAGGCGTCCAACTCAAATCTGAAATAGGTAAATCTGAAACAGCTAAAGGACGGCCGGAAGGCAGCCGTATAGATAATGTCAGATAATATATAGGGCAGTTTGCAGGAAAACTTATTAAAAGTGCTTGCAAGCTGCCATATTTTGTGATATATTTGAAAGGCTGACAAAAAACACGTCTGTGGATTCTGCGGGACGGTGCCTGACCAGTAGTTTGGCAGGTCTTCCGGGAAGTGTCAGAAGCAGGCGGAAGAGTCTGAACTCCCATACGCGACGGAGCAGGCTAAAAACCAAATGGAGGTAAATAACATGAGCGTAATTTCTATGAAGCAGTTACTGGAAGCTGGTGTACATTTCGGTCACCAGACAAGGAGATGGAACCCTAAGATGGCTCCATACATCTATACCGAGAGAAACGGTATCTATATCATTGACTTACAGAAGTCCGTAGGCAAGGTAGATGAGGCTTACAAGGCCGTATCCGACATTGCCGCAGACGGCGGCACCATCCTGTTCGTAGGCACCAAGAAGCAGGCCCAGGAAGCCATCAAGGCTGAGGCAGAGCGCTGCGGAATGTACTATGTAAACGAGAGATGGCTGGGCGGCATGCTGACCAACTTCAAGACCATCCAGAGCCGTATCGACAGACTGAAAGAAATCGAGACCATGTCTCAGGACGGAACCTTCGATGTTCTTCCTAAGAAGGAAGTAATCGCCCTGAAGAAGGAGTGGGACAAGTTAGAGAGAAACCTTGGCGGAATCAAGGATATGAAGAGACTGCCTGATGCAATCTTCATCGTTGACCCAAAGAAGGAGCACATCTGCGTACAGGAAGCTCACACACTGGGTATACCGTTAATCGGTATTGTTGATACTAACTGTGACCCGGAAGAACTGGATTATGTAATTCCTGGCAATGATGATGCTATCAGAGCCGTTAAGCTGATTGTTTCCAAGATGGCTGATGCTGTCATCGAGGCAAAGCAGGGTGAAGTTTTAGAGGGCGCAATGGAAATCGAGATTCCTGCCCAGGCTTTCGAGACAGAGGCTGTTGAGGCTTAATTAAAACTTTAAAATTGGAGGAAGATGAAATGGCAGCAGTAACCGCAGCAATGGTAAAAGAGTTAAGAGAGATGACCGGTGCCGGAATGATGGACTGTAAGAAAGCTCTTGCAGCTACTGACGGCGATATGGATAAGGCAGTAGAGTTCTTAAGGGAAAAAGGTCTTGCCGGAGCAGCCAAGAAGGCCGGACGTATTGCAGCTGAAGGCATCGTAGCTACCGCATTAGCTGATGATGAGAAGAAGGCTGTTATCGTAGAGGTTAACGCTGAGACTGACTTTGTTGCCAAGAACGAGAAGTTCCAGACCTATGTTGCAGACGTTGCAGCACAGGCACTTGCCACTTCCGCTAAGGACTTAGATGCATTCATGGAGGAGAGATGGGCTAAGGACGAGTCATTGTCCGTAAAGGAAGCTCTTGCTTCCCAGATTGCAATCATCGGCGAGAACATGAACATCCGCCGCTTTGAGCAGGTTGTGGAGGCAAACGGCTTTGTTGCATCCTATATCCATGCAGGCGGAAAGATTGGCGTACTGGTAGACGTAGAGACCGATGTTGTCAATGACGATATCAAGGATATGGCTAAGAACGTGGCTATGCAGGCAGCAGCCTTAAAGCCAATGTTCACCAGCAGAGACGAAGTAAGCGCTGATTACATTGCAAAGGAGACTGAAATCCTTACCGCTGCAGCTAAGAATGAGAAGCCGGATGCCAATGATAAGATTATCGAGGGAATGGTAAAGGGCCGTATCAACAAAGAGCTGAAGGAAACCTGTCTGTTAGACCAGGTATATGTAAAGGCAGAAGACGGCAAGCAGAGCGTTGCACAGTACGTTGCATCTGTGGCTAAGGCTAACGGCGCTTCCATCAAGGTAAAGAAGTTCGTACGTTTCGAGACCGGCGAAGGTTTAGAGAAGAAGAACGAAGACTTTGCTGCTGAGGTAGCTAAGCAGATGGGAATGTAATCTGTTGTTGTTCTCCCATTGGAAATCGACTGATTCTCCCGTAAAACAGACCGTTTTTGGGAAATAAAAAGAAAAAATAGAGACCTAAAGTATGTTTTTTGCATGCTTTGGGTCTTTTTTACTGTAAAAAGTTATCCATATCCAAAAGGTCCTCATCACTCATGTCATGAACTTCATCAGAGGTCATCCCTTCCGGAGGATTTTGAATATATTGTATGCGAGCTTGTAATTAAAGTGCGTTTTGTGACGCCACAGGAGCGAGATACCAACGCCGCCTTTCGAGACTAAGCAATGGATATGAGGATTCCATTTCAAATCCCTGCCAAAGGTATGGAGGACACAAATGAAGCCGGGAGTAAAACGTTCTGATTTATTATCTTTATGAAACAAGCGAGTGATGACGCTGTTGACAGAAGAAAACAGGCAGTTTAAAAGAGTACGGTCTTGAAGGAAAAGGGGGCGTAGTTCACAGGCGATTGTAAAGACGCAGTGCCGGTGCGGGACATCAATGATTTTAAAGGACATAGAAGTAGTCTTGTCAATGGAATACATGTTACCGCAGGAAGGGCAGAAGCGGGAATGGCATCGAAAAGGAACATATTTGAAATTCCCACAGAAAGGACAGGTATACATGGCACCACCAAAGGCAGGATTACCGCAGAGAATCATTTTTTCTACATTCTCGATGACAGAGTCACGAGGGTGTTGGAGATAAATCATTTCTTCGAAATGGTCAGTAAAAATCGTTTGTAGTATATTCATAAGACTATTATGAAGGAAAACATGACTGGCAGGCAATGAGATAGACGGGGGATTGGCTTTATGGTAGAATATAGGCATAAAAACAGTGGTTATCTCCAGTTCCTCTAAAAGTCGGGATAATCTTTTTGTGCGTCTATATAAAATGCTGGAAAACAAATCAAAGTAGTAAAGGAGACTGACTTATGATTTATGATTACAGTGAAAAGGAGGGGTATGTTTCGCTTTGGATAGGTAAATGTAAAAATTACAATATGGTTGATGAATACCTGTCAACGGTATATTTTGACGATGACTTTAATGGGGACATGGAAAGAGCAGAACAGAGTGATATATGGAAGAATCTGTTTATTCCTGCCAATCGGCATAGAGATTGTGAAAATGAACGGAAGGAACTGTTTAATTATGAGTTTTTTAATCAATTTGAATACGATTTTGGATTATCATTTGATGAAGATTTTCGAGAAGCGTGCGTCCTGGACTACGACACAAAGGATTTTGAAAAATTATTTGACGGATTTTCTGATTGTGAATCGTTCCAGGATAAAGTAAAAGGCTTGGCGAGCTGCCGTTTTTCGGAGTGTAATACGGCAGTTGCTTTATATAATTTCAAATATGATGGCGGCGTTTTAGAAGCTCCTTGTCCTATGTGACTTTACGACATCACATTACAAAAGGATACATAGGCCTAAACAACGTGTTTCAGCTATACTTGAATAAAAAATTTTGCAGCGGCTCGAATGACCCCGAAAAACGATAGGTTGGTGGTGCTGGAAAGTTTGAAGCTGCGATGAAGGTGTTTTCAAGGAGAATCATTATGGACAGTTTTAATTGAAATGTCAAATCCTTGTTTGTCAAGCTTTTAAATTGGAATTTTGTGAGGATGTAATATGTTTAATGATGGAAGAAGTAAAAAAGTTATTTTTATCGCACATTGCCTTTTAAATCAAAACTCTATTTCTGATGGAACGGCGGTTTATCCGGCAGTATTTAGAGATGTTATAGATTTTTTCTTAAATGCTAATATTGGTATTATCCAAATGCCCTGCCCAGAGTTTTGCTGCTTAGGACTTGATAGGGGGAATATTCATGGCGTTGATAGTCCTGTAGTGGTAGAGAATACACGAATACGTTCGGCAATGAAAAGTGACAGCTCGAATGCAAAACTAACAAGGCTGGCTGATTATGTAGTACAACAAATCATAGAATATAAAAAATATGGATTTGAAATTATTGGCATTATTGGAGCAAATCGTTCTCCAAATTGTGGTGTAGAAACAACATCTGACAACAATGCAGAAATCAATGGAATGGGACTGTTTGTAGAAAGAATTTCTTACCAGCTTTTACAAGAAAAAATTTCTATTCCGATGATAGGTATAAAAGGAACTGACAATATACAAGAAAAACTTCAACGGTTTATGACTACAGAATGGTAGAAAATGGATAGAGCGATATTGCACAACTTCCAACTTGTTGGGCAGAAAAATTTGAAGTTGATGAGGAAATATAAAAAATGAAGGATATATTAGTTATACAAGGTGGAGGACGAGCTAATGGTAATACCAGTCAATTGGTAGACGCTTTTATTCGAGGGGCAAAAGAAGCTGGACATTCTGTAGAAAAAATTCCCCTTAATAAAACGGAAGTGAAAGGTTGTATTGGTTGTAATGCTTGTCGTTATGGAAAACCTTGTGTGCAAAAGGATGGATTCAATGAACTTGTACCTAAAATTAAATCTGCAGATTTAATTGTGTTTGCATCTCCATTATTATTTTGGACACTATCTTCTAAAATCAAGGCATTTATTGAGAGATTTTATTGTATCGCAGAAGAAGATTCTAATCCGCCTTTAGGAAGATATGAAAGATATCCAATAAAAGATGCTGCTTTATTGATGACATCAGCCGACAATTTCTTTTGGACATATGAACAAGCAGTATCGTATTACAAATTTGCAATCATAAATTATATTGGTTTTAATGATAAAGGGATGCTACTTGCTGGTGGATGTGGTGACACAAATGGAAAACCACAAATTGATAAAACAAACCATCTTATAGAGGCCTACGATTTTGGAAAAAACATTTATAAGGAATAGTATAGTTCCCGATTTTTATGCACACGAGGCAGAGCTTGAGTGGCTTACTGGCGGTTTTCCGCAACCGTTAGAAACAATAAAGGAGTAATGTGGTTGACCGTTGTAATTTGCCAGACGGCTATGATGTAAATACGTACGACCTTTTTCAAGGAATACCTACTAAAATATTGTATGGTAATGAATGTATAGATATTGGCGGTAGGAAGATTGATGTATTGCATACGCCCGGACACGCGCCAGGGCATATGTGCTTTTGGGGAAAAGAAAAGGGCTATCTCAATACGGGTGATTTGGTTTACAAAGACACACTAACAGCGTGGTTTACGTCCACTGACCCCAATGCCTATTTGCAATCGCTTGAAAAGATTGCAAAATTACATGCAAAGCGGATATTCCCCGCACATCATTCGCTTGCCATTCAACCGGAAATTGTAATTCGTATACGAGACGCTTTTAGAAAACTCAAGACAGGCGGACAACTTCATCATGGTAGCGGAACTTTCAGCTATGGTGATTGGTCAATCTGACTGTAAGTCAAATCCTTGTTGGTCAAGTTTTTAAATTGGAATTTGCCGAGATGGAAACATGAATTGGGGGGAGAGCTTATGGTGACTAGAATAGACGAGTTTATAAAGAAATTTATGAGTACATTGATGGAAGAGGATAAACTAAATGGAAGTGCATTTCAGGAATTATTGAATAATATCAGGGAGAGTTTTCAGTTAGATGTTGTGTATACACTAGAGAAGATTTCTCTTGAAAGAGAATTTGTATTTCGATTTATGAGTGTTAGTAAACCAGAATATAATACGGTAGGACAGGTAATTCAGCTTCCTCCGGACGCATATGAAGATGCAATCCATATGTACGATAATCAGCGTGTATGTGGTTATAATGTTAAGGATTCAGAGCAGTATGCCATTTCAGATAATGTACTCCATTATGGATATGTCCGATGCAATAATCAGATATATGATGGTTCCATTGGTTTTCAGCAATTCAAAAAGCATATATGGTCTGAAGAGGAAAAAGAGGCGTTAATCAAGCTAGGGCGAGTGTATGGGCTTATTTTCAATAAAGAATTGGCAAGTGAACTCAATGATAATTTGTTTGAATCTTTGCGTGCAGGAGAGGTGATGAAGTATAAAGCAGAACACGATGCTCTGACTGGCGTTCTAAATAGAAGCGGCTTTGATAACGTGACGTATCTTCTTGAAAATGAGCAGTTTCCGCTGGCCTTTGCTCTTGTGGATGTGGATTCTTTCAAATCCGTTAATGATACCTATGGACATGAAATCGGAGATAAAATACTATTTAAAACGTCAAAGATTCTAAGCAGTTCATTCCGTTCATCTGATATCGTGTCCAGAATCGGAGGAGATGAGTTTGCCATAATATTGAATAATTTAACATACGATAAGAAAGACTTCATAACAAGAAAAATCAAACAGATAAACGATAGATTGAAAAACCCGATTGATAAGCTGCCGCCCGTATCATTATCAGTAGGAGTCGCTTTTTCTACACATGGATATTCAAAGGAACTGTTTCATCATGCGGATTGTGCGTTGTATGAAACAAAAAGAAACGGAAAAAGTGGCTGCAGTTTTTATGAACCACAAATGGATAAACACGCTAGATAATGCTATGGCAGACAGTCGTGCCCAATGGGTAGTTTTGAGGTTGAACAAAGCGAATTCCAGCTTGTCAGGTAGAAAAATTGGAAGTTAAGCGTGTTGGAAAAAAATAATTTTATCAACGAGGGAATTTCAAGATATTATTTAAATATCAATGGCGTTTGGGAAGACCATATCCACATGGTAAAGATAAATTATGCCATGCATTAAATCCCAGCTTGTCGGGTAGAAAAATTTGAATTTGTGAGGCTATCTATGAAAACACTTTATTTAATTGGCGGAACGATGGGAGTTGGCAAAACAACAGTAAGCCAACAGTTAAAAAGAGATTTGAATAAAAGCGTATTCCTTGATGGTGATTGGTGTTGGGATGCCAGTCCATTTCAAGTGACCGATGAAACTAAAGCGATGGTAGTACGCAATATTTGTTATTTGCTGAATAGTTTTATTCACTGTTCTGTTTATGAAAATGTCATTTTTTGTTGGGTAATGCACGAGCAATCTATTATTGACAGCATTTTAAACGAACTTGATACAGAAAATTGCATGGTTAAGATAATCTCACTGACTGTCGATGAAATGAATCTGCAAAACAGATTAAGGGCAGATGTGGCACGAGAGGTTCGCACCGCTGATGTTATTGATAGAAGTGTTGCAAGAATTTCTATGTATCAAGTTCTTGATACGATAAAAATTGAAACAAGCAATAAAACCGTTCGTGAAATAGTGGATAAAATAATGGCGCTTTAATACCGACAACTTCCAGGTTGTAGAACTAAAAATATGAATTTGTAAAGGAGCGTGTGAATGTGTTGGAGTGTGTTTGTGGCGGAATAATATTCCTTGGGTTAGGAATGTTTATCTTTTTGAAGCCACATTTGGTTTGGAAATTAACAGAAGAATGGAAATCTTATCGTGCAGATGAACCGTCTGACATCTATTTAAAAAGTACAAAATTTGGCGGTATTTTGTTTGCTCTATTAGGAGCCATAATGATTATGCTACCGTTGATTTTGGAGTGACAACTTCAAGCTTATCGGGCAGAAAAATTGGAAGTTGTAAAGGAGTAAAATACTTGGAATTTAGTGAAAAATTAAAAGAACTTAGAAAGAATAGAGGACTGACGCAAGAAGAACTTGCAAACGATTTATATGTATCAAGAACCGCAATTTCAAAATGGGAGTCTGGAAAAGGCTATCCGAATATTGATTCTTTGAAGGTAATCTCGAAATATTTTTCCGTATCATTGGATGAGTTGCTTTCCAATGAGGAACTGCTGGACGTGGCCGAAAACGAGCAGAAAGTAAAGGAACAGAAAAATAGAGATATTATTTATGGGACATTGGATTGCAGTTTGATTATGTTTTTCTTCTTGCCTTTTTTTGGACAGAACATAAATGGTGTGATACAGGAGGTTTCACTTTTAAATTTTATCGAAGTTAATTCATATATAAAAGTCCCTTATATAATTGGAATTGTTGCTATTGTAGTTTTAGGAATATTTACATTGGCGTTACAGAACTGCAATAAGGTGATATGGGTTAAGAATAATTCTAAATTATCATTGATACTAAGTACGGTATTAGCTTTTTTCTTTATCATGAGTACGCAGCCATATGCTGCTGGATTCACATTACTTTTCTTGATTATAAAGGCGATAATGCTGATAAAATGGGAATGACACGAATCGTATCTTGTATGTGACAAAGCAATTCTTTTGTTTTTTAACTTCTTTTGTTAGTGTTAGTTTAGGTGCTGAGCCAAAATAAAAACGAAAAGGAAGTAACAAAATGAAAACAAAGAAAAATGTACGAATCACTTTAACTGCTTTTATTGCATTTGTATTATGGACGGTGGCAATCACAAAAATTGATTTGCAAGCAATTGGACCAAGAGGAACTGTTGTTGGATTTGCAACATTAAATGATGCATTCCATAAAATGACTGGGGTGCATTTGTGGTATTATGAGGTTACGGATTGGTTAGGGCTTGTTGCTATTGTATTTGTACTTGGATTTGGAGTATTAGGATTAATTCAATTGATAAGACGTAGAAATTTGTTCAAGGTAGATTCAGATATAATAATACTTGGGGTCTTTTATATTCTTGTAATAATTGGGTATGTGGTTTTTGAAGAGTTTGCTATTAATTATAGACCAGTTATCATCGAAGGCAGGCTAGAGTCTTCTTATCCATCATCAACAACGTTGTTAATACTTTGTGTAATGCCGACAGCAATCCTTCAGTTAAAAAATCGCATTAAAAGTGTAGTAGTTAAAAATATAATAGTTTTAGTGATTTCGGTGTTCACATTATTTATGGTGGTAGGAAGAACCATATCAGGGGTTCATTGGCTGACCGATATTATTGGTGGAATATTATTGAGTATATCATTAGTTATGTTATATAGGACATTAATTACGGAATTTAAGCATTAAAGGTGCTAAATGCTCAAATCCCAATTTGATAGGTAGAAAATTTGAATTTGAGGGAGATTAAATAAGAAATGGATTCGATAGAAAATACAAATAAAAGCTATTTTGAATGCTTTGCTTTTGGCGATAGTCCCGAAATGGCGGATGAACTTTTGGCGCTGGTACTTACCGGAAAGAAAACTGCAACAGTCTCCGTTGTATTGGAGGACGAACAGACCCCAAGTGTTGGCGATTTATCGCTTGTACTCGATGGGCGCGGCAATCCAGCCTGTGTGATAAAGACGGTGTATCTTGATACGGTCAAGTTTTGCGATTTAACCTGGAATATGGTCAAACTTGAGGGTGAGGACGAAAACTTTGAACAATGGAAGTCGGGCAATATACGTTATTGGACACGAGACGCTGCCAGGCGCGGTTATACTTTTACCAATCAAACACCTATTACGTTTGAGCGTTTTGAAGTTGTTGAGGTGCTGTAACGAATAAAAGAGGTAACACTCTGCACAAAAGCCTTTAGGAATGTCAACTCCCAGGTTGTCGGGTAGAAAAATTTGAATCTGCGTAGGAGGTGTCGTTTATAGAAAAGTTTATATGGTCAAAAACGAATTACAAACTTATGCTTGGAAAATGGAAAATTGGAATTATACTTGAAGCGGGCTTTTTTTAATGCGAATGATGATTTGGTTTTAAATATTCTAGCAAAGTCGGTTCGAGTATTTGAAGTGGAAGAAGATGCTGTTTCTATTTGTGACGAATGTGGAAGTGAATTTATAAAATTAAGTTCTAAAATGGCGGCGTTGTGCCCCAAATGTACGCATGTTCTGTATGGCTACCAAAATTGTATCCATACTTTCAAAAATGGGAGATGTATATATTGTTATTGGGACGGAAGTCAAAGTGAATATATAAAGTATCTAAACCACAACGATTAAATTGACAAATTTCAGTTTGCAGAGGCAAATAGTTAAAAGGGCGCCGGATGTTAATTATCTGGCACCCTTTACTTATCTGGAGTTATTTTTAATGTTATGGAGTCAATACGTAAGCGTCAAATCGTAAACGCTCCATAGCCAGTACCCTTCCACAAAATCAAAACATTTGAGAAAATATACTTCAGTATTAAGTCAAGACCACCGGCTAAGCCGGTGGTCTTGACTCCGGATACTATTAATACTCCATAATACCATAATTTTACAATAATAACAAAAGAAGAGGGGCTGGGAACGCAGTCAGAGGAGGAATGGGACTGGCGGATATTATTGCGGCCAGACTCTGTGCTGAAATCTTTTCAATGCAGTTTTTAATGCCTCATTGATGTGGCTTTAAAAAACTCCTTGCATACAAAGGAAAAATCTGTCATAATATCATCAGAATTTGTTTACAGAAGAAGGGGTTCCATATGGACTATTTGTATTGCATGCCTGATTTGAACAACACCAGGGAAAACTGTGAGAAGATACATAACATACTGGCAAGGATGTCAGAACGGTATAAACTGAACATTGTACCGGAGCCAGTGAAGGCAAAGTATTTCAACGGCCTGGATTACTACAAGAAATACCGTATTTATAAGGAAATCCGGGAAATGGGAGGCAACAGCGGAGAGGCATACCTCCAGGCAGATGAGAAAGAGATGATTCTCAGCGTATGTAAGAACCAGCAGGAGCAGGAGCTTATGAAAAGCTGTATTTATGCCTATTGTTATCCGGCGCAGATGGTGCTTAAATCCTTTAATGACAGGGATAAAAAGAAATAACCGGCTGGCAGGACGGACAGAGAGAGGGATGGATGGTTTATCTGACCTCTCTTTTTTGAATGGACATATCATTACAGCTGAAAGAGAGAAGGAAATTGGTTTCAGTGTATACCAAATATATTGTCATGCCTGCCTATGGTATTATCATTGCTCCTTCTGCCGGGAATCACAATCCCAATTGGCCCCTGTGCCCTGCATGCTCAAATCCACATAACGCAGTCCGGGAAGAGAAGATGATAAAAGGCCGGGGAGGGGATTCGTCCAGGTTTTGCAGTGGTCCAGAATAATGGCATCACTGGTGATGACATACTCCTGTTCCTTTAGGACTGCATCGGCATTGGGAACCAGGTGTACCTGGCAATCCAGGCTGTTTTCCGCCGCAGTGTCCAGTATCAGGCTTTTCAGCCGGCCTGAGTTGGACACGGGGCTGTCCAGGTAGAAGAAAGCCTTTTTTGCCTCCAGCTCCTTCAGCCGGCACATCAAAAGACCAATGGCTTCATGGGTTTTGTCAATGATTCGGTATGTTCCCCGAAGTCCGGCCAAATCCCGGATTGTGCCATCCATGCATTTGAGAAGGGTGGATCCTGAAAGGGCGATTTCCAGGGTGATGATAATATTGAAGCCGTCTATGTGAACTTCCTTTCCCGTAACAGGACCTGGGATTTCCCTGCTCCTGCGTGCGGCCACTGCCTGACGGGAGGAGGTTGCACGCACCAGCGCCAGGCGCTGCCGTTCGGAGAGCAGATAGTGATTTCCTGTAAATACAGAGGCGTTTTTTATGGGATAGCCCCGCTCAATCAGGTAGAGCAGGTCTGCCTGGGCAAGACGCAGCCTGCCCAGACTGTCCTCCCTGTAAAAGAATGCTTCATCTTCCGGCACATAGCCGCGTCTGACCTGTTCCATATCAGTTCTCCTTTTCATACAAGCTGCTTATAGTATAAAATAATTGGGAAGGAATTACAATCTTAAGTATGTTATACTATATCCAGGCGCGGCATGATATAATACAGATAGCAAAATAAGAATATTACAGATAGAGGATACAGTCATGTTATACCAAATTTCAAACGGAACCGTATCAGTGGGAGGCGGGGTGATTCTCTCCCACATTGATTTTGAGATACACGGCAATGAAAAGATAGCAGTGGTGGGAAGAAACGGAGCTGGAAAGACCACCCTGTTAAAGCTTGTGTCAGGGGAACTTTCCCTGGACCGGGATGACAGACGCCGGGGACCGGGAATCCGGTGTTCCCGCCAGCTCACTGTGGGAATGCTGTCCCAGCAGGCGTTTAAGGACGGAAACAGGACCGTGGAGGAGGAGCTTCTGGAGGCCTGTCCCTGCCGGGACACCTTTGAGCGGGAACGGTTTGAATACGAGCGTGAGTACGATACCCTTTTTACCGGTTTCGGATTTCCAAAGGAAGATAAGAAAAAGCCCATTAGCCGGTTTTCAGGCGGAGAACAGACCAAGATAGCCTTAATCCGTCTGCTTCTTCAAAAGCCGGATATATTGCTGCTGGATGAGCCTACCAACCATCTGGATATGGAGACAGCCGGATGGCTGGAACAGTATATGAAGCATTACCCAAAGGCAGTGGTAATGGTATCCCATGACCGTTTTTTCCTGGACCAGGTTGCGGATGTTGTCTATGAGCTGTCCGGAAAATCACTGAGGCGCTATCCGGGCAATTATACCCATTACCGGGAAGAAAAGCTGAAACAGATTCGGATTCAAAAAAAGGCGTATGAACGCCAGCAGGAGGAGCTGGACCGTCTGGAACATCTGGTGGAACGCTTTAAACACAAACCAAACAAAGCTGCATTTGCCAGGGCAAAGCGGAAGACCATGGAACATATGGAACGGGTGGAAAAACCTCAGGAGGATGATGTTCATATTTTTACAGGTGAGATTAATCCTCTGATACCTGGCAGCAAGTGGGTGTTCACATCCGAACACCTGAAAATCGGCTATGAGAAACCGCTGCTTGAAATTACAATGCGCATACGGCGCGGACAGAAGATTGCCCTTTTGGGACCCAATGGAGCAGGAAAAACTACATTTTTAAAAACCATAGCAGGTTTCCTGCCAGCGCTGGAAGGAATTTATTCCCTTGGAAACCAGACCACTATTGGATATTTTGACCAGCACAGCGGAGCTATCCGGTCGGAGCAGACAGTGCTGGAGCATTTTTCAGCCCAGTTCCCCTCTTTGACTGAGAAGGAGGCCAGGAGCATTCTTGGAGCTTATCTGTTTTGGGGAAGAGACGCCCAGAAGAGGGTCAGCTCTCTTTCCGGCGGTGAAAAGGCAAGGCTTGTGCTGGCTGAACTTTTGCAGAGCCGGCCTAATTTTCTGGTTCTGGACGAGCCTACCAACCATATGGATATTCAGGCAAAGGAGACACTGGAATCCGCATTCCGGGCTTATAAGGGAACTGTTTTATTTGTATCGCACGACAGGTACTTTATACAGCAGGTTGCAGATGCAGTGATGATATTTGAAAACCAGTCCGTAATGTATTATCCTTTTGGATATGAGCACTATCTGGAGCGGAAGTCCAGGGAGGAACAGGGCGGTTCCATGGCAGCGCAGATAAGGGCCGAGGAACAGGCCCTGATAGCAGGCATCCGCGCCGTGCCAAAAGCAGAACGCCACCGGTTAAGGGAAATACCGGAGGAAGATGCATACAGGGAGTGGAAAATGGGTCTGGCCGCCCAGCGCCTGGAGCCTGCCGGAAAGGCAGTGGAATATTTGGCGGGACAGGTGACGGAACTGCGGTCCGTGTGGCAGGATTCCGGAGAATACTGGAATGGCGGAGTATGGGCGCAGATGGATGAATATGAAGACCAATGCCAGTGTCTGAAACAGGCCTGGGAGGAATGGCACCGGGCCTGTATGGAATGGCTGGAAACAGCTCTGGAGGTGGGGATTCTGTAGACAGAAGCCAATGTACCGGAAGGTAATGGTCAGAAGGGAGGTTTCCTAATGTTTTGGGAAAAATGCGGGAAGGAGCGGTTGGAACGAGGGTATTATGCCAGACTGTCCCAAGCCATATCCAGACTGGAAAAAACGGATATGTCCAGCCTTTCCCAGGCGTATTGTGCAATGGCGTCAAAGGACCGGGAGCTGATACGGCGCGGTGGAAGGGCTATACGGTTGGTTATGGAGCCTATGACCATGAGACAGGTGATACAGCTCAGTGAGAAATTCCGGCAGTATACTTCTTTGGAATGGGAAATTGACTGGAGAAGCCTGGATATAAGAGAAAAAAGGGACTGGTTCCAGTCAAAAGAGGATTATTACTGGGTATTGGCCCTGGGCAGCTTCCATCCCAACGGATATTACCGCCAGGTCTGCCTGGAGGAAATGACGGATTATCCTGGAGCCCTTCCTTTCCTGGTACTGCGCCTTAACGACTGGGTGGAACAGGTGCGTCTGGCTGCTGCCCGGGCAGTATCAGACCGCCTGGAAATGTGTCAGCTGAATGAAGTGTTCATGGCCATGACGGCGTTAGATAAGGTAAGGTGCTCCGGAAGAAAGGACCACCGGACTGTGGAGCGCATAGGGAAATCCATAGGGGAACGGCTGGATGCAGAGGCGGGAGCCCTGTCAGTGCCATCCATTCTGGGCATGGATTATGACATGAGAAAGAGTGTATACCGTTTCCTGTTTGGGGGCAGACGACTGGACCTGGAAACCGCTGAAAACCTTCTTGACCGGGAAAGACACAGCTTCTGCCAGTCCATCATATGGACCGGTCTGCTGACTCATTACCAATGCCCTATGGAAATGATTGACCGTTACTTGATGCACCGCAGTTCCTGTATCAGGAGAAAGGCATTGGAGTATAAGTACCATGTATTCGGATGCGCCTGGCCGGGGGCGGAGAATTTGCTGCTGGACGCCAATCACGGTATACGGGACCTGGCGGTCTACATAATGAGGAAGCACAGCCGGATGGATATACTGGCATTTTATAAGGACCATCTGAAGGGACCAGACCTGGTAACAGCCATTTTAGGTATCGGGGAACAGGGAGGGGACCAGGAGGTGACTGGCCTTGTCCTTCCTTTTTTGGAGCATGAATCAGAAAAAGTGGTTAGAAGCGCCCTGGAATCCTTAGGTATGCTGCTGGGGGCGGAAGGGGAAGGGATATACTGGAAGTATCTTCTTGACACCAGGCCCTGCGTATCCAAGGCAGCTTACATGTGTCTCCGGAAAAATGGGGTTCATCCCGGCGCCGGAATGCTTTATGAGGAACAGGATAAATGGAGGGAATCAAAGGGAACAGCGGCGGCAGCCGGAGCACAGAGCGCAGACGCAACAGGTCCGTATACCATATATCATGTCAGAAGATACCTGATACTCCTTCTCCTGCAGGAGAACTCCTGGGACCGCCTGCCCTATCTGATTTATCTGCTGAAGGATGCCTCACTGGAAGAATACAGGGATAAGCTGCTGGGGGCGCTGCGGTTCAGAAGTCTTTACGCAAGGGTGGACAGGAAACAGGCTGCTTTTATTAAACAGGTGTTGGCAGAGGAAGCGGATACAGTACCTCAGGAGTTAGCCGGGGATATTCTGTTTGATTTAAAGTTTGTGTCGTGATTTGACAGAGATTATTTGTGTGATAAAATATAAGCTTAATGTGATGCAGGACTTATAGGATGCAGGACTTATAGGATGCAGGACTCACAGGACAGAGGACTCACAAGATACAGGACTCACAGGATATGCCCCGTAACGCGACAGAAGAAGCGAGGGATGATGGACAGATGACAGGCGGAATTATAGAGATAGATGTACATGGGAAAAACATAGAGGAAGCGAAAAAGGCAATTGACATCCAGATACATACTGCCGGTAAAAGTATCTACCGGCTTCGTGTCATTCATGGATATAACGGCGGTACGCGGATTCGCAGCATGCTCCGGGAGGAGTACGGATACGGCAGGGAGCCGGCGGTGAAACGAATCGAGATGGGTAGCAACCAGGGGATTACAGAGCTGGTGCTCAGGGAATTCTAATTATTATGAGGAATAAAGGATTTACGGATGAGATTGAAGAGCTTAAGCATGGAAGGCACGGTATGGCGCTGCAATAATGGACAGAATCTGGAGATTGCAAGAATCAGGTCCGTATGGTAGACTACTAATGCGGCCATGGCACATAAGAGACATAATATGAAAGGACATATTTGAATGCAGATTTTATTGATTAAGATAGCGGTGATTGTTGTATTCTGGAGTGGGGGAATGTTCGCACTCAATCAGATATTCGGGATGATATTGAAGCGGAAGGAACAGATTCACATCAAGTTTCTCAGGAGCATGTCAAAGGTCATACTGACAATCATTGCCTTTATCTGCATCAGCGGCCTTTTCAATACCACAAAGGCGCTGAGCGCTACCCTGCTTACCAGTTCCTCGCTGTTAGTTGCCATTGTGGGTTTTGCGGCCCAGCAGGTTCTGGCAGATGTTATAAGCGGAGTCATGCTCAGCTGGTCCCGCCCCTTTAATCTGGGCGAGAAGGTGAATATAAGCAGTCTGGGTATCTCCGGAATAGTGGAGGATATGACGGTGCGTCATACTGTAATCAGGACCTATCACAACAGCCGCATGATTATTCCCAACAGTGTCATTAATAAGGCAATTGTGGAAAACAGCAACTACAACAATGACTATATTGGCAATTATATGGAGGTCTCCGTCAGCTATGAAAGCAACCTGGAACAGGCCATCGAAGTGATGAGGGAGACAATCGCCTCCTATCCGCTGGTGGTGGACATACGCCCGGACCCCTCAGAGGGAAATAAGGTCAATGTGGCGGTAAAGGAGCTGGGAGACGACGGAATCATCCTTAAATCCACTGTCTGGACCCGGAACATTGATGACAATTTTACCGCCTGCAGTGATATCCGCCGCCTGATTAAAACGAATTTCGACGCTGCGGGTATTTCCATTCCATACAGGCATGTCCATGTGGTTACGGGGAATGCGTGTAGAGAACCGCAGGAAAACGGGAAGATAACGGAGTACGGAATATCGGAGGAAACCGGAATATCGGAGAAAACCGGAATATAAGAGGAAAGTGGAATTTAGGAGGAAAGCGGAATTTAGGAGGAATGCGGAATTTAAGAGAGGGCTGGAATATAAGAGAGAGCCGGAATACAAAGAAGAGCATAATGACCGGGCCTGTGCATCAGGTCCATAAAAACATTGCGGCAGGAGGATTATAAATATGAAGGTAGGTATCATTGGAGCCGGAGCAATTGCAGGGACCATGGCAGGAACCATTAAAGAGATGGACTGCGCGCAAAACTACGCAGTGGCTGCCAGGGACTATGAGAGGGCGGCTGAATTTGCAAAAACATACGGCTTTGAGAAAGCCTATGGCTCCTATGAGGAGCTGGTGGAGGATACTGAGGTAGAGCTGGTGTACATTGCCACGCCCCATTCACATCACTATGAGCATATTAAATTATGCCTGAATCACGGAAAACATGTGCTGTGCGAAAAATCATTTACGGTCAATGAATCACAGGCCAGGGAAGTGCTTGAAATGGCCAGGGAAAAGAAACTGCTCCTGACAGAGGCTATCTGGACCCGGTACATGCCCATGAGAAAAACCCTGGACGACGTGCTGTCAGTCGGCGTCATAGGCAGGCCTTATATGCTTACGGCCAATCTGGGGTATATTATCAGCGGAAAGGAGCGCATCATGCGTCCGGAGCTGGCGGGAGGAGCCCTTTTGGATGTGGGAATCTATCCGCTTAATTTTGCCTCCATGGTGTTTGGGGACGAGGTGGAGTCCATAACCGGTACAGCGGTGATGACAGAAACCGGCGTGGATGCCCAGAACAGCATCACCATTACCTACAAGGATGGCAGGATGGCAGTTCTGTGCAGCAGCGCAATGGGACTCAGCGACCGCCGTGGCATTATCTATGGTGACAATGGATTCATTGAAGTTGAGAACATCAACAACTGTGAGGCCATCAAAGTTTATGACCGTTCCAGGAATCTGATTGCATCCTATGACACACCTAAGCAGATTAGCGGGTATGAATATGAGGTGGAAGCCTGTCTGCGGGCAATCAGGGAGGGGGCATTGGAATGCCCTGAAATGCCTCATGAGGAAACGCTGCGTATGATGAGGTGGATGGATGAGCTGCGCAGGCAGTGGGGCCTGGTTTATCCTATGGAGAAATAAAGAAAGGTGTTGTGTTTAAGAAGAAAGCCTGTTTGGGGTTAAATCCAAGCAGGTTTTTTGTTTTTTGCTGATTTTTGCCGCGATTTATGAAAATTTACGGAAATCAGATTCTTATCCCCCCGCAGTATTGACAAATATTTATATAATAATTATAATAAGTATTATAATAATTAGTTTAAAATAATAAGAAACAAATAAATCAAGGAGGTAGTTATGGGGATAAGTACAATGGAGTTTGAGAGGGTTATGAAAATTGTGAAGGCGTATGAAGGGCGCATTGACAAGGATTTCAAGATTCCGCCGGAGGAATATGAAGTGCGGTACCGGAATGTATGGAAAAGGCTGGAGGAAAAGGAGATTGATATGGGTTTTTTCTTTTGGTACAGGGAGATGCCGGGAGACGGCATCTATCTGACCGGATATAATCCAACCATCGAAAGGGCCAGCGGAGTGATTGCTCCCGGAAAACGTCCCCTCCTTCTGGCCGGACCTGAATCCGGTATCCTTTCAAAGGAAGCAGGATTGGGACTGGACACCAGCTTTGTAAATGAATTCAGTATTCCCGATGAGTATTATGAGGGAGTGGAGAGGGATGAGCTCAATGAAGTGATTTCCCGTTACATAGGGCATGAAATCAAGCGTATCGGCTATATGACAAGTGATGATGTTGTTCCGGCCAAATTCATGGATTTTCTTCACACGAGCTTTGGAAAAGTGGAGGTGGCGGATGCCTCAGATATTCTGTCGCAGCTGCGGTATGAGAAAACAGAGAATGAGTTTAAGTGCATGGAACAGGCGGACACCATTGCCTGTGCAGCAGTCAGGGCCATGCTGGTGGTTGCCAGACCGGGAATCAGGGAAAGCGAAGTGGCGGCGGTGGGAGATTTTACCGTCAAATCCCTTGGGGGAACCGGATTCGGATTTGACACCATTGTAAATTCAGGCGACCGCTGTAAAACCGTGATTGGACCTGCCTCCAATAAAGTAATAGAGGAAGGTGAAATCGTACAGATAGGCTGCAGCCCAAGCTTTGAGGGATATAAGGGTGTGTGCAGAAGGTCTTTTGTCATGGGAGAGAGAAGCCGGCTTCAGAATGCATATTTTGAATGCATGAACGAGGCTTACCGCAGGGCGGAACAGGAAATTTACCATGTCTGCCGGGAACATCTTCCGTCTAACCGTATTGACCTGGCAGCCAGGAACTATTTTGCCTCACAGACCATTGACGGGCTTAATATGAAGCAGTTCCATTTTTATAGTACGTGCCATGGAACCGGGCTGACAGAGTGCCTGGAACCAATGGTCATTACCCCGGACAAGGAGGAACCCTACGGAGAGAATGTAGGTATCATGCTGGACCTTGGCTGTTACGGTTATCCCAACACTGAGATTGCAGGAGGCTGTGTTGAGGATGCATATATAAAACGGGGAAGGACTGCTGTCAAGTGTTCTGATATGCCGGTGGATGTCCAGGAGCTGGTAGGCAGAGGGATGTGATGTGAATGAAAGACAAAATGAAACTGTCTGTCAATAACAGGGAAGGAACATTAATTATTACAATAGCAATTATTTTTGTTTTAATGTGTATTCTCAAGGGAGAGCTTTTTTACGCCAGAAGCAACATTGAAGCCATATTTTCCAACCTTGCCTATGATTTGCTGCTGGCCTGCGGCATGACGTTCGTCATTATCCTGGGCGGTGTGGACCTGTCCGTGGGAGCTGTCCTTGCGCTGGCCGGAATCATCTGTACCTTAATGATTCAAAAGGGAGTAAATACAGCTGCGGCAGTTGGCGCCGGCATTCTCTTTGGAGGAGCCGTGGGGGCGGTTAACGGCCTTCTTGTTTCCAAAGCCAACGTGGCTCCTTTTGTTGCCACGCTGGGCAGCCAGTCCATCTGCAGGGGTACCTGCTATGTTCTGACCAGCGGTTATTTTGTGGCAGGACTGACAGATACCTATACCAACATTGGCAGGGGCAGCCTGGCCGGAGTACCCAATAAGATACTGGTATCCATCACTATCATGCTGCTGCTGGCATTTCTGTCCAGGCGCTTCAGGCCCCTGCGCAACATGTTCTACGTGGGAGGCAACAGGCAGGCGGCTTTTATCTCAGGGATTCCGTCGGGGCTTACAATTATTCTTGGATATATGATAAGCGGCCTCATGGCTGGAATAGCAGCCATACTGATGACCAGCAGTCTTGGTATGGGACATGCAGGGTATGGCATTTCTTTTGAGATGAAGGCGATTTCGGCGGCGGTCATAGGCGGCGCTGATATGCACGGAGGCTCCGGAAGTTTTCTGGGAACCGCTCTTGGGGTCATACTGGTGGCACTGGTAAATAATGTGTTTATCATGTTTAACGGTTCGCCTAACTGGTCATCTGCAATAAGCGGCCTGATGCTTCTGGCGGCAGTGGCCTTTGACGCCCTGCGCCGCAGAAGAAAGCCGAGATAGGAGATGGGGTATGAGTTATTTACAAGTCAAAAATGTAGTAAAGTCCTTTGGAAATAACAAAGTACTGGAAGATATCTCCATTGATTTTGAAAAGGGGGAGATTCACTCCATCATAGGTGAGAACGGAGCCGGAAAATCCACCCTCATGAAAATAATCGGAGGTATATACCAGGCTGACAGCGGCGAAATCCTCTTGGACGGCAGGAGCATATCCATGCAAAATCCGGCGGAGGCTTATGCCCATGGAATAGGAATTGTCCATCAGGAATTGAGCATTGCAGGAAATATGACTGTGGCCCAGAATGTGTTTGTGAACAATGAGCCTGTCAACCGGCTGGGATTTATAGATTGGAACCGTCTCTACAAAAATACAGAGGAAGAGTTTCGGAAAATAGGGGCCAGCATCAATCCAAGGGTCCAGGCCGGAACCCTGAGCGTCGGTCTGCAGCAGATGATAGAAATCACAAAGGTATTGTCAAAGGATGTCAGCATATTGATTCTGGATGAGCCCACCAGCGCTCTTTCGGATAAAGAAATTGAGAATCTGTTCCGGCTGCTCTTTGATTTAAGGAAAAAGGGAAAACTGATTATATTTATCAGCCACAAATTAAATGAAATCACAAGGATTTCAGACAAGGTATCGGTGCTGAGGGATGGAACCTGCACAGGGACCCTGACAAGGGAGGATATGGATGTACAGACCATCATCAGAATGATGGTAGGACGTAATATTGATAGTCTGTATCCTCCGAAAGCAAAGGACAGAAACGGGAAATGTGCACTTAGGACAGAGCATATCAGCAGGAAGGATAAATTTGAAAATGTATCCTTTGAAATCCGATATGGTGAGATTGCAGGAATGTTCGGATTGGTTGGAGCAGGACGGACCGAGTGCGCATTCTCAGTTTTCGGGGCGGACAAGATTGATTCAGGAAACGTATTTTTTGAGGAAAGGGAGGTGAAATTTTCCAATCCGGCCCAGGCCATAAAAGAAGGCGTGTGCTACCTGTCGGAAGACCGGAAGGCTATCGGGCTATTTGTTGACATGACCGTTAGGGAGAATACCATTGCAGCCTGTCTGAAATCCATCTGCAGCCCAATGCAGTTTATAAAGGAGGACCAAAGCAGGAGTATAACAGAAAAATATATTGAGGAACTGGAAATCCATCCCGCGCAGTGCATGGAAAACCGGTTATCCAATCTGTCAGGCGGGAATCAGCAGAAGGTACTCTTCGGCAAATGGCTTGCCGCGAATCCCAGGCTGCTGATTGTGGATGAACCCACCAGAGGCGTGGATGTGGGAGCCAAGGCTATGATTCACGAAATTCTGCGAAAACTGGCGGACAGCGGGATGGCGGTGTGGATGATTTCTTCTGAACTGCCTGAAATCCTGGGAGTTTCAGATAAAGTCATAGTAATGCACGAAGGCAGGTGCCAGGCAGTTCTGGAGAATGATAATCTGACAGAGGAGATTGTGATGAAGGCGGCGTTCCGGGAGGAGGTGGAAGGAAATGGCTAAAAAAATCAATCTTCATTATGCGGTGCTGGTTTTCCTTATTGTACTTCTGGGGGTATTCATGGGATTTTGTTCCCCTTATTTCTTCACAGCGGCCAATCTCTGCGTGCTGGTGGATAATTTTATTATGGAGGCAATTATGGCATTGGGAATGACCCTGGTAATTATATCCGGGGGAATTGACCTGACCGTGGCAGGCGTCCTTCCCTTTTCTTCCATCATCCTTGCACTGCTCATGATACAGGGAGTCCCATTCCCGGCAGCCATATTGCTGGTGCTGGCAGCGGCAGCAGGCGTTGGGTGCGTGACCAATCTGTTTAGAAAAAAACTGAATCTGCATCCCATGGTGGTGACAATGGCAATTGCAGCTGTGTTAAAAGGACTGAATCTGACCCTTACCGGCGGAAGCGCAATTTCTAATTTTTCAGAAGGTTTTTCTGAGTGGAGCACATGCAGGGTTGCGGGAATGCCTTTGAGCTGGATTGTGTACATTGTGCTGGCAGCTGTCTTTATTTACTTTTCAAAAAACAAAAAATCATTCCAGCAGATATATTTTGTGGGCGGTAATGAGGAGGCTGCCCGTCTGTCCGGAATAAAGGTTGAGGGAGTGTACCGGAATGTATATATCATATCTGCTGTTCTTGCAGCGGCAGCCGGTATCCTCACAGCCATGACCTACAGCAGTGCAAGCTATAGTTACGGCACCAATGCGGACCTGAGGGTAATTACAACAGTGGCAATAGGCGGGACAAGCCTGACCCACGGAGGATATGGCTCGGTTACGGGAACCTTGCTGGGAACCCTGTTCATGGCCATGATTTACAATGCCTTTGTCATGAGCGGAATTTCCACGTATTATCAGGATGTGGTGACGGGGGCCTTCCTGATTGTGGCAGTGTTGTTAAGCGAGGGGATGAACCTATTAAAAAAGAGGCATTCATAAAAGAGGAGGAGAATTTCATGAAGAAAATTATCGCATTGTGTATGGCAGGAATCATGCTGGCAAGTGCAGCGGGATGCAGCAGCGCATCGGGAGCAGCAGCGCCGCCGGCCGGGCAGGATGCATCGGCCGCCAGGGAAAAAGAGCTTTACTCCATGGTGGTATTTACAAAAGGAGCTGAATATTTCAATTGGTGTTATGCGGGTATGAAGGACGCGGCAACGCTGCTGGGAAGCCATATAAGTGTGGAGCTGCAGGGGCCGGCGGAATGGGATGCGTCACTGGAGGCAAGGGCGGTGGAGCAGGTGACAGCCAAAAAACCGGCAGGCATACTGGTATCCGCTGCAGATGAAACCACCCTGAATTCAGCCATAGGAAAAGCGTTAAGCGCCGGTGTGCCTGTGATTGGTTTTGACAGTGATGCTGCCGACAGCGGAAGGCTGTCCTATGTGGGCACGGATAACTATGATTTTGGCGCCAACGCAGCAAAGGCCATGTCTGAGATGATTGGGGGAGAGGGACAGGTGGCTATATGCCTGGTTCCGGGCTCCATTGCACAGGAGGAAAGGGCTTCTGGTTTTAAGGAATGGCTGGCAGAGAATGCGCCGGGGGTCCAGGTCGTATCTGAATTAAACGATGAAGGAGATGTCGCAAAGTCGGAAACCGTATGCGCAGCCCTGTTCCAGGCAAATCCGCAGATTAAAGGAATATTCAGCACCCATGGATATGGGGCGCCGGGTGCGGCAGCAGCGGCTAGAACATTGAATATTTTAGAAAATGTTGTTATAATTGGAAGTGATTACAGTTCAGCGGTTATTGAACTGCTGCAGGCTGGGGATATTGAAGGGACAATCGTGGACGACCCGTATTTAATTGGATACGAGGCAATGATGCTGGCATATGCAGCGGCACACCCCACAGAAATCCCTTCAGCAAATCCGCCTTTTGGCCATGTCCCTCCTATTATTTACGGTGGCAGCTCATTGCTCACAGGCGAGATGCTAAAGGACGAGGCCGTACTGGCAAAATATCAGAATCCTCCAGCAGTAAATTAAGAGGATAGATGGAGAAAACGATGGAATCTTTAGACGTAATGGATATTAAACAGCACAATGTTAAGAGTATTGTAAATGTGTTGAGGTTTTCAGCAGGGGAGAGCGGTCTTACAAAGCGCGATATAGCTGACAGAACAGCATTGAGCTTTGCCACGGTTTCCAATCTGTGCAATGAGTTATTGGAGAGAGGAATTGTTGAAATCGTTAAGAAGAACTCCATGTCCGTGGGAAGGACTCCATCTACGGTTAACCTGGCATATAACAGATTCTGTACAGTGTGTCTGAACCTGCAGATGAAAGGCGTGCTGGGAATCGCGGTATTGAATATCAGAAATGAAATTGTATTCCATCAAAAATACGATATATCCGGTTTGGATGCGCCTGAAGAAGTCATTGATTTTGCCAGGAAGCGGTTTGATGAGATTGCAAGGGAAGACAGCGGCCGTGTGTACATCGGAGTGGGGGCGGCGGTTTCGGGAATCTTTGATTTGGCTACCCAGACACTTGTAAACTGCGCTGTGAAAATGTATGAGGGCGTGCCGCTGAAGGCCATTGTAGAAAAAGCCTTCCAGCTGCCGGGCTATGTTGACAACGAGGCCAATCTCTGCGCTTTAAGCCTAAAGCATACCATAACAGAGTGCAGGAACCTGGTCTACCTCCATATCTCCGAGGGGGTGGGGGTGGGAATTATCTGTGAAGGCTCCCTGCTGAGGGGCCATCACGGGTACGGCGGAGAGGTGGCCCATACACCTTTGGGCAATCCCCATAAGTATTGTTCTGAATGCGGGGCTTACGGCTGCATTGAGAATGAGCTTGCCATTCCCGACATTGTGGCGGATTATTGGGGAAAAGAGCAGGAGGATGTTCTGGAAGCCTGGAACCAGTTTGTTATTGATGCGAAGAAGGGTGAGACAAAGGCAGCCAATATGATTCTGGAAACCGCCGGATACCTGGGCAGGCTGATTTCTGTCCTGATTACCATGATGGACCCTGAATACATTTACATAGGCGGGGAGATTACGGACATCTATGATGAATTGTTTGCAAATATGAATCAGGTGGTGCAGGAACGCTGTTTCCTGTACGGCAACAGGAGGGTAAAGCTGGTAAAGGATGACCACAGCGAGCTGACCATACATTCAGGCATCAATGAATCCATTTATGCCCAGTGGAAGCCGTAGGTGATAAAAATCATAACAATGCAAGAGGGGATGTTGCAAAACTAGCGTCAGCTGGTTTTGTAGCATCCCCCTAAAAGTTTATTAAAAATGGGAATACAATTTATATATACCAAGGCATCTTGCATGTTGATTCTGAATTTCGAACATGATATAGTGTTCTCAAAAGGAGGTAATCCAATGGATATCCGCGTTTTAGAATACTTTCTCATGGCAGCCAGAGAAGAAAATATTACAAAAGCAGCGCAGCTTCTCCATATGACACAGCCGACCCTTTCCCGTCAGTTAATGCAGTTAGAGGATGAAATGGGTGTAAAGCTGTTTGAGAGAACCAATCACAGCGTTCTGCTGACTGATGAAGGATTCTTATTCCGGCGCAGAGCGCAGGACATTGTTGCTATGGCAGAAAAAGCAAAGAGTGAGGTGGCCCAGAATGAAGAAACACTTTCTGGCATTATTTCTATTGGCTGCAACGAACTTCGCAGCGTTCAGGAATTAGCACAGGCAATGACTGCGTTTCAAAGCCGTTACCCCAAGGTGAAATTCGAACTGTACAGCGGCTCCAATGAAGAAATACAGGAACGCATTGAACAGGGATCTTTGGACATTGGCTTATTTCTGGAACCGTTTAACCTTACGAAATATACAACCTTTTCCATGCAGACGAAAGAGCGTTGGGGCGCGCTCATTCATCGGGAAGCCGCCCTTGCTGCACAGGATACGATTCATCCTGGAGACCTAGTGGGAACGCTTGTCATGACGATTCATGTCAATACTCCTGCACATGCGGAACTGCGCCAGTGGTCCGGAGATTTTGCAAAGGATATGGATTTTTCCGCCAACTATAATGTGCTGCACAATGCGGTTATTATTGCCCGTGAACGAAAAGGCGCGGTCATTTGCTTGGAGCAGGACTGCCACTATGATGATATGAAGTTTTTGCCGTTAGAGCCGGAGCTTTCCGTTGGTTCCGCTCTTGCATGGAAAGAGGGGCGGATTGTTTCCAGAGCGGCGAAAGCCTTCCTTCAATTTTTACAGCAGCAGGAGGAAGAAGCGGGGTAAAGGGGAAGAAGGTAAGGAGTAAAAACCGCAATACAAAAAATGAATTTCCACGCACTCAATATAGGCATTTTACATTTTGAAATTATCATCTTATACTGTAGGTGTACCAAGAAAAACGGTGCATCTACAGTTTTTTTTATGGGGAGAGGTGCTATGGACGAAACGGAAAAACTGGCAGGGCAACTTCAGGAGATGGGATTTTCTAAAGCAGAAGCTGCATATTATCTGAAACTGTTTTCTGCCGGAGAATGCTCTAATCCCGAAAGGCTGCGGATTCTTGGCGAGAAACGTAAGGCAGCCTTGGATGAAATCCACAGATTAGAGAGCGCTATCATGAGCATGGACACCATGCGAAATGACATCAGAAACAAAAAATTACAGTCAGGAGGAACATCAAATGGAGTATGTCACATTAAGTAACGGAGCAGCAATGCCGATGCTGGGGTACGGCTGTTTCCTAATCAGCCCGCAGGAGTGTGAGCGTTGTGTCACAGATGCCATCGAGGTCGGGTACCGGGCGATTGACACGGCACAGGCTTACTACAACGAAGAAGGGGTAGGAAACGCTGTCAGCAAGGCGGTTGCCGCAGGAAAGGTGAAACGGGAAGAACTGTTCATTACCACCAAGGTCTGGATTATGAATGCCGGATATGAAAAGGCAAAGGCTTCGATTGACGAGTCCCTGCGCAAGCTGCAGACCAGTTATATCGACCTTTTGCTTATCCATCAGGCGTTCAGTGATTATTATGGTACATGGCGGGCGATGGAGGAAGCATACAGGGACGGCAAGGTGAAAGCCATCGGTGTCAGCAACTTTTATCCCGACCGCTTCATGGATTTAGCGTTGTTCAGCAAAGTCAGACCGATGGTCAACCAACTGGAAACCCATGTGTTCCAGCAGCATAAGAATGACCGCAGATTTATAGAAAAATATGGAGCAAAGGTGGAGGCATGGGCTCCTTTCGCCCGCGGGGAAAAAGGCATCTTTATAAACCCGGTTCTGACATCCATTGGCCAGAAGTATGGCAAGACAACCGGACAGGTTGCACTGCGGTTTCTTGTACAGAGCGGCATTCCTGTGATTCCGAAGTCCACTCATAAAGAGCGTATGGCTGAAAACTTAGATATCTTTGATTTCCAGTTGAATGCCGAAGAAATGGGGCAGATTGAGGCTCTGGACCAAGGCGTGAATCTATTTATGAACCATGAAGATGCGGCTCAGATTGAAGATTTCTTTGCCCGGTTTGGCGTGAAGTAAAGGACGGAGATAGACTATGACGATACACATGAAGGAAAAAGTTGCACTGGTTACCGGCGCCGGTTCCGGGATTGGTCAGGCCATAGCCAAATATCTGGCGGAAGCTGGTGCCACTGTGGTGATTATAGGCAGAACCGAATCCACTTTAAAAGAAACAGCAGAACTAAATAAAAATATTTCTTATCTGGTCTCGGATATCAGCATAGACGAGAACATAACCGCTATCATCGATGAAGTTAAGAAACGCTACGCCAGACTGGACGTTTTGATAAACAACGCGGGAGTTGCGCCGGTTACCCCGCTGGCTGAAGTTTTGCTGCAGGAATATGATACCGCATTTATAACAAATGTACGCGCTGTAGTAGACCTGACGAGGCAGGCGCTTCCTATGTTAAAAGCAGTCAGGGGTAATGTCATCAATATTTCGTCTACTGCCGCCGAAAAGCCCATTCCCAATATGTCCATTTATTCCGCAAGTAAAGCCGCGATGAGTGCCCTGACCAAATCATGGGCTAAAGAGATGGCAAAAGACGGTGTCCGTTTTAACAATGTGATAGTAGGCCCGATTGAAACTCCTATCTATGATAAAACGGATTTGTCTGATGAAGGTGCCCAAAAGCATAGAGAGTTTGTCCTTGGCACAATTCCGATGGGACGTTATGGGGAACCAAATGATGTAGCATCAGCCGTTCTGTTCCTCGCTTCGGATGAAACAAAGTTTGTAACCGGAGCCGATTTTGCGGTAGACGGCGGTGTACGCGCTTAATGGAAAGGAGAAAATTGCGATGAAAATTGTAGTACTTGAGGGAAACCCTCATAAAAAGGGATCCTCAAATCTTTTGGCGGAGCAGTTTATCAAAGGCGCGGAGGAGGCGGGACATATGGTGCAGATTGTGGATGCTGCACACATGGAAATTAATCCGTGTCTTGGTTGTGGGCATTGCGGCATAAATGGAGCCTGTGTCCATAAGGATGACAACATCATCATCCCGACCCTAAAACGATGAGTTATCTTCGCGATTACTACACCGGTTTGTGCGGCTATATGCACTTTCAGGATATGGGTATGATATTGGGAACCGGATGCGGCAGCCCTGATATGACCTGCAAAACCAGCCACATGAAAAAAGCCTATGAGCTTGGTAAATCATTATAAAACAGGAGGAAAACGATATGGAATTTCAGAAAGTAATGAAAGAACGCTATGCCTGCAAAAAGTTTGACGGCCGCCCGGTGGAATCATCACAGCTTCATGCCATTCTGGAGGCAGGACGGCTGGCCCCCACCGCAAAAAATCTTCAGGAGCAGCGCATCTATGTGGTGCAGTCTGAAGAAGCTCTTGCCAAACTTGACAAGGCAACTCCCTGCCGCTATGGCGCGGCAACGGTTGCTGTTGTAGCGTTTGATAAAAACAATGTCTTTACTTATCCGGGTGAAAAACGGGATTCCGGAGTTGAGGACGCCAGTATCGTGGCAACGCATATGATGCTTGCGGCCAAGGCTGAGGGCGTGGACAGCTGCTGGATTAACTTCTTTGATCCGGAGGAAATGGCAAAGGAACTGGGACTTCCCGAAAACGAAGAAGTACTGATGCTGCTGGATTTGGGATATGCAGCAGAGGGGACAAAACCCCTTGCAGCTCACAGTCAGCGTAAAGAGATTTCTGAAACCGTCAGCTATATGTAAACAATAAAAGTGATGTAAACAATAAAAAATGGAGAAACCGGAGGAAATAATCATGAGTAAAACATTGGTAGCATATTTCTCTGCCAGCGGGGTAACTGCAAAGCTGGCAAAATTGTTAGCAGATACGATTGGTGCGGATCTGCATGAAATCCAGCCTGAAAAACCTTATTCAACCTCGGATTTAGACTGGATGAATAAAAAGAGCCGCAGCAGTGTGGAGATGAACGATAAATCCTCCCGCCCCGCTGTTGCAAACAAAGTGGAGAACATGGAACAGTACAATCGGGTGTTTGTAGGGTTCCCCATATGGTGGTATGTGGCCCCTACAATCATCAATACCTTTTTGGAGCAGTACGACTTAACCGGCAAGAAGGTCATTCCGTTTGCCACCTCCGGGAGCAGCGGTATGGGAAATACCAATGCCGAACTTACGGAGTCCTGTAAAGGAGCCGTACTCTGCGATGGCAGGCGGTTCAATACAAATGTAAAAGCCACAGAGCTGAAAGCCTGGGCTGAAAAATTTTAAGGAGGAATCACCAATGATACGGCATATTTTTATGGCTACTGTAAAAGAAGGAACTCCCGATGAAGTAATCAATCGGAAAATGGATGAAATGCGTGCAATGAAAGACAGCGTTCCTGCAATCCAGGCAATCACTGTGGCAAGGAATCTGGGTTGGGCTGGTCCTGCAAATGTAGTCACCATGATTATTGATGTAAAGGATAAGGCGGGATTTGACGCGCTGCTTGCAAGCCCGGCACATTGTGAAGTCGCAGACAAAGCAGATGAGGCGTTCCGTACCGATAATTTCGTGATGGCGCAAATTGAACTTTAGAGCATGTCTTAAAAATGCTTGTGTCCGGCTGGCGGCACCAGTTTCCATGCAAAAGCCGGTAGGCGTTCCATAGGGAAAAATAAATACAAGGAGGAAGGGGTTTAATGAACAGCATTACGGATACTTATGAGTTACATAATGGAATAAAAATCCCCTGTATTGGCTATGGAACCTGTGCGGTTCCTGACGGCAGGGACACACTGGAAGGCGTAAAGAATGCAATCAAAACAGGGTATCGGAACATCGACACCGCCGCCGCATACCAGAACGAGAGAAGTGTGGGAGAAGCGATACGACAGGCCGCCGAAGAATTTGGCGTAAAGCGGGAAGAGTTGTTTATCAGTACCAAAGCCTGGCATGACCATCGGGGATATGAAAGAACACTGCAGGCGTTTGAAGAATCCATGGATAAACTGGGGCTGGAGTATTTGAATCTCTATCTGATTCACTGGCCGGCAAATGCAAAATGGCACAGGGATTGGCGTGAACTGAATGCCTCCACATGGAAGGCGCTGGAGGAACTTTATAAGGCGGGACGGATTAGAGCCATTGGCGTCAGCAATTTTTTGGCACATCATGTTAAGGCTTTGATAGAAGACAGCGAAATAAAGCCCATGGTAAACCAGATTGAATACCATCCGGGATTTGGACAGAAAGAAAGAGCCGAGTATTGTCAGGCAAACGGAATCATTGTAGAGGCGTGGAGTCCCTTTGGCGGAGGCGGAGCTGCCGTGCTGAAAAATGAAGAATTAAACCGTATTGCGGTGAAATAGGAAAACAGCCTGCACAGGCCGCCTTACGCTGGCTTCTGCAAAAACAGATTGTTCCGCTGCCCAAAAGCGTTCATGTCGAACGAATGATTTCTAATACGGAGATATTCGATTTTGAATTGAGTGCGGAGGATATGGATGTGATTGATTATATCCCATATTGCGGGTATATGTTTGACCCTGATACGGCAAAATCTTAAAATTGCGGACAGACGGATTTAAACGAATGAATGTAACTGTTCAGGACGGCTCATCTTCTTGACCGGAAAAGCAGCCCAAGCGTTATGGATAAAATATAAAAGGAGTCGGCTTTTTATGAGAAAATTATTGCTTGTTGATACAAGCCTCAGAAGGGATGGAAATTCGGAAACCATCGTGGACCGAATGGCAGAGGAATTGAAAAATTGCGAAGTGACGGTGTTTAAGATGCGTGAGCATAAGTGCAATCATTGTATTGCCTGCGGCGCCTGTCAGGGAAAGGAGACACAGAAGTGCATCCAGAACGATGACATCACAGACCTGTTTCCGCTGATTGATACCTGCGATGGAATTGTGCTTGCTTCACCGGTTTATAATCACCAGATGAGTTCCATGGCCAGACTGTTTATCGAGCGTCTCTACCCGTTCTTTCATGTGGAGAAGGAAAATATGTCCAATACCTCCAAGCGTGGAAAAAAGGCAGCGCTTATCCTTTCCTTTTGGGGCGGCCCGGCAGATATTTACGAAACGTATGCCGCATGGTCAGTGGAAACTTTATCCCAGATGGGAGCAGAAAAATTCAAATCTCTTATATTTGGAGGAATCCCGGGCAGGGGCGAGATAAGAGACCATGAAGAATATCTGACACAGCTCCATGAGCTGGCGGCCTGGCTTTCAGAGTAAGAATCGAACGTTATCAGGATGGTGCGAATCCGCGTAAAAAAGGGAGAACGACTGTGGAAAAAAGTGTGGCTGTGAAGCGCATCCACGAAGCGTATGAACAGGGATATACATTTTTTGATACAGCGGAGCTTTATGTGGGGCAGTTTTCGGACGGAACACCTGCTCCCAATGAGGTGGTGGTTGGGGAGGCCCTGAAACCAATCCGTGAAAAAGTAATCCTCGCTACAAAGTTTGGAAACTTCTGGGACGAGAATCATCAGCTTTACCAGGATGGGAGTCCGGCTTCTATCCGGAAATCCATTGAGGTTATTGGGGAATTTCCAATGCGTCCGATGATTACATCCGCAGGGCAGATGCAGTGTGTAAGGTAACGGCGGTTCAGGAGCGTTATTCCATGATGGCCCGCTGGAATGAAGAAAAGTTTGCCATGCTGGAGGAGTTAGGGATTGGTTTTGTGGCCTACTCTCCAATGGCAAACGGATTTCTTTCCGGCAAAGTGCAGAAAGCAGAAGTATATGAAACGGGAGTTGATTTCCGTTCCAGAATGCCCCAGTTTGAGAAATCAGAGATGGAAAAAAGCCGTAAGCTGATGGAACTGCTGAATCGTCTGGCAGTGGAAAAGGACGCAACCCCTGCCCAGATTTCTCTTGCATGGGTGCTGGCCCAGAAACCGTGGATTGTACCGATACCCGGTTCGACCAAAACCGAACGGATTATTGAAAATGCAAAAGCGGCAGAAATTATGCTGAAGGATTATGAAACCAAAGAAATACATACGCTGTTGGACACCATGGATTTGGCGGTATTTGGTAGATAGCAGCAGATAGGGGCGGCATAGGGCTATTACATAATAATGATGACATTGCCTTCAGCCTATGGACGATACGGATTCAGTCTATGTGCTGAAGGCTTTTTGTACCAAAAACACAATTTCGAGGGGTGGAAATTCATGAATAATAAAAACAACAGCAGGTATGAGGAACTGGCAAACCAGATTCCGGAGCTTATTGCCGGCGTAAATAATGTATCCTATTTTACTCATTGTATGACCCGCCTGCGTTTTACGCTAAAGGAAACAACCAATGTGGATGCCGAAAAAGTCAGGAAGCTTCCAGGCGTAAAGGGAGTGCAGTGGAGCGGCGACCAGCTGCAGGTTATCATTGGGCAGACGGTTGATGAAGCATATGCGGCGATTTGCCGGAAAACGGGGCTGGGTTCGCAGGTTTCGGCATCCGAAGGAGGTACGGCGCCCAGAAAGAAGAATTTTTCTCCGATGTCTCTTGTAGATGTGATATCTGGCTGCATGGCGCCGGTTCTGCCGGTTCTGATTGGCGCAGGTATGCTGAAAGTAGTCATGCTGGTGCTTGAGATGACCGGCCTGATTCATGGGGAGGGGGACACCTATGCCACTTTGAATTTTGTCGCGGATGCAGCCTTTTATTTCCTGCCTGTTTATACAGGTGCGGCAGCGGCCAGAAAATTTGAGATGAACATGTTTGTTGGAATGTTTCTCGGGGCCGTATTGGTGCATCCGTCCTTTGTGGGCATGTGCGCAGAGGGTGCGGCTGGCTCCGTATTTGGAATTCCTGTTTATGCGGGTACTTATACCAGTTCCATATTCCCGGTTATTTTAAGTGTCTGGGCCGCCGGCTATGTGGAACGGTTTATGAAAAAACACTCCCCGGATTTCCTGAGAACCATGCTGGTTCCCTTTGGCACGATTCTGGTTATGACACCGTTATCATTGTGCCTGCTGTTTCCCATTGGCTCTGTCCTTGGTACATACATTGCCAATGCAATTATCTGGCTGTATGAAACGACCGGTTTTGCGGGGGTTGCGTTGTTGGCGGCAATCCATCCTCTTATGGTTATGACCGGTATGCACCATGCCATGGGGCCGTATCTGTTCAGCAGCTTTGCATCTTCCGGTTTTGAAGCGCTGGCGTCTCCGGCAACCTTTATCGACAACATCAATATCGGCGCTGCTTGTCTGGCAATCAGTATGAAATCCAAAGTTACGGACACAAAGACCGAGGCGGCCTCCTGCGGTGTTACCGCCTGTGTCTGTGGTGTTACGGAACCGGGATTATTTGGTATTGTGTTGAAATACCGTACTGCACTGATTGGAGTTATGGCAGGCAACTTTCTGGGCGGTGTGATTGCCGGATTAACAAAGAGTGTCTGTTATGCCTTTGCGGGGAGTTATGGTTTTTTGGGCCTGGCAACCTTTATTGGGGAGAAGGGCATCTCTAATCTGGTTTTTATAATAATTGCCGTAGCTGCCGGTTTTGTTCTTACATTTGTGTTTACATTGATTTTCTTTAAGGACTCAGCAGAGGCTGGGGAGCCGGACTCAGATATAAAAACACAAGCAGAGGCGCTTTCTGTACAGAATGTGATTACTGCCCCTGTTTCAGGAGAGATAAAGGATTTAAAGGAATGCCCGGATGGGGTGTTTTCAGCCGGCGTTCTGGGTAAGGGTGTAATAATTGAGCCATCGGAAGGTAAAGTGTATGCGCCTTGCAACGGCGTAGTCACCTGCTTGTTTGATACGCTTCATGCCATTGGTATCACAGCAGAAAATGGAGCGGAGGTTTTGATACATGTAGGCATGGATACCGTAACGCTGAATGGGGAAGGGTTTCAGGCACACATTAAGACCGGCGACCATATAACCGCAGGCCAGCTTATGCTGGAGTTTGACATGGATTTCATAGAATCAAAAGGACTTCCGATAGTAACTCCGGTAGTTGTTTCCAATACGGCTCAATACCCGGAACTGCAGGTGATTCTTGGAACTGCCGTTCATGGAGATAAGATAATTACATTATAAATCTGTTGAAAGGGGTGTTATTTATGGCATTTAGAGATGGTTTTTTATGGGGCGGCTCTACGGCTGCCAACCAATTTGAGGGAGCATGGAATGTGGATGGAAAGGGAATCTCTGTTTCCGATTTGTGTACCAACGGTTCTCTTACCTCGCCAAAGAGGATTACTTCTGAGTTAGAAACAGGTACTCTGTATCCATCCCACGAAGCGGTTGACTTTTACCACCATTATGAGGAAGATATTGCCCTGATGGCCGAGATGGGATATAAGTGCTTCCGCCTGTCCATTAACTGGACGCGTATCTTTCCTACCGGTATGGAGAGAGAGCCGAATGAGAAGGGACTTGCATTTTATGACAGGGTATTTGACTGCTGCAGGAGATATGACATGGAACCTCTGGTTACGATTTCCCATTACGAAATGCCTTATGCACTGGTTGAGAAATACAATAGCTGGGCATCGAGAGAGTGTATCGGATATTTTGAACATTACTGCAAGGTGATATTTGAGCGGTATCAGGATAAAGTGAAATACTGGCTGACCTTTAACGAAATCAATTCCGGTATGCAGCAGATGGGAAATATCCTTTCCACCAGTACGGTAAAGGGATATTCCGGAACCGTGTTTGACTTCCCGGATGACCCGCCGACACGTTTTCAGGCAATGCACCATCAGTTTGTCGCATCGGCTAAAGTGGTTTTATATGCCCATGAACATTATCCGGATTTTAAGATGGGAAATATGGTCTGCTGCATCGTATCCTATCCCTATACCTGTAAGCCAGAGGACATTTTGGAGGCACAGCACCAGATGCAGTACATGAACTGGTACTGCTCCGATGTCCAGTGTAAAGGGGAATATCCGTTTTATGCGAAACGTATCTGGAAAGAAAACAGAGTGAGCCTGCATATGGAACCGGGTGATTTGGAAATTCTGAAAAAAGGAACCGTTGACTTTTATACATTTTCCTATTATTCCTCCAACTGTGTGGGAGCAGGGGAAACGGTGGAGCAGGGAGCAGGTAATATTGTAGGAGGGCTGAGAAATCCTTATATTCAGGTTTCAGACTGGGGCTGGGGAATTGACGCCAGCGGCCTGCGTTACAGTTTGAATGAAATTTACGACCGTTACCATCTGCCTATGATGGTAGTGGAAAATGGTTTGGGAGCCCATGATACGGTGGAGGCAGACGGAAGAATCCATGATGACTACAGGATAGACTATCTGCGGCAGCACATTGAGCAGATGAAACTGGCCGTTGAGGAAGATGGGGTTGACTTAATCGGATATACCCCGTGGGGCTGTATTGATTTGGTTTCGGCGTCTACCGGGGAAATGGCAAAACGGTACGGTTTTGTATATGTCAATAAGTTTGATGATGGAACCGGGGATTTATCCCGCAGACGTAAGGATTCATTCTATTGGTATCAGAAAGTCATAAAGACGAATGGAGAAGATTTGGCTTTGTAAAATAACCAGTGCATAAAGATATACTATAGGTATAACAGATAATAAAACGGATTCAGTAAATAAGAAAGGAAATACTGAAATTGGAAAACATCAGTTATATCGCGAAGCAGCATTAAAATACCAGCTGGAATAAATCCAGCCGGCAAAAAAGATATATTTTTTATTTGTCTACTTGACGGGGGAGGTTCAAACTAGCTGATGCTAGTTTTGCAACATCCCCTTTATGCATCTTCAGCCTTACATTTTCATCTTAAGCTTCTCTTCCTCAATGGTAACCCTGGATTCATCCAGGGTGGTACCCATGACCTTCATGAGCACATCCTGCTCCATGGTGGGAGCGTAGTAGAAGCCCTGCTGATACTCGCACTGGTAGCTGTTCAGGGCGTTCAGCTGGTTCTCTGTCTCCACGCCCTCAGCAATGATATGGATGCCCAGCTCCCTGGCAATCTGAATCAGGCCGCCGGCAATGGAGGCTGACTTTGGATTGGTTTCCAGCTGCCATACAAACATGCGCTCCAGCTTCACGGTGTTGATGGGAAGGTCCAGGATACTGCTGACAGGAGCGCATCCTGAGCCGAAGTTGTTGAGCACCAGCTCCACTCCCATGTCGGAGAGCTCCTGCATGGTGATGTTAACGTTCAGATAGACATTGGACAGGGCGCTGTCATCCACCTCCAGAGCCAGCTTGCCCTTGGGTATCTGGTAGGTCTCAAGGACCTGCGTAACCTGGTCCAGAAAATCCTCCTGTACCAGAAGCACAGGGGAAACAGGGATACAGATGGAATCAAAGTCCCGTCCTGTCTTCATCAGCTCGCTTATGCATTTGCCGGCGTGGTCCAGGGCGTAGTATCCAATGGCTCTGATTTGGCCGGAATCCTCTGCAATGGGCATAAACTCAGCAGCGCCCACCAGTCCGATTCCCTGAATGAAAATCCTCATGTAGGAATCCGCCCTTGTAAAACGGCCTTCCTTCAGGTTATAGGTGGGGCGGTAGCGGACCTCCAGCTCATTCTTTTCCAGGGCAGCCTGAAGATACATGGCAACAGCCTGGCGGCGGACAAACTGGGTATGCATGTTGCTGTCATATACAGCCATCTGGTTGGGGCCGCAGTCGGATGCAGCGGACACTGCCAGGTCCAGGCGCTTGAGCAGCTCGTCTGTGTTGGCGGCGTGGCCGGGATAGGAGCAGAGGCCTATCTGTGCGGAACACAGACAGTCCACGCCGCGGATTTTCCACACGTTACCGAAGCGCTCCAGTATCTCGTCCGCCAGGTCGGAAGCCTGCCCCTCTGAGAGCTGTTCCAATATAATGATGAACTCCACGCCTATGTAACGGTAGATATTACCCTCAGCCACTTCCTTCAGATAGCTTTTTATCTGGGACAGAAGTTCCTCGCAGTAATCATATCCGAATGTCTTATTCAGACTCTTAAAATTCTCCAGATAAAGCTTTAACACCACGCCTTTGGACGAGGGTGCGCCTAACAGGGACTCCAGCCTGCTGATGCAGGCAGCACGGCCTTCGCCGGCGCCGTCCGGTTCAGACGGGGTAAAGGAAGGCTGTGACGGCGGAAGCTCTGCCGCCCCTTTTTCTTTTTTATGCTGAAACAAACCCATGATTGTTTCCTCCTTTGTCATTCACAGACAGCGTTTGTCTGCATTAGCATTTCCTTTATTATAATATAAAAGCCAGAAAATCTCAATTTTTATTTATGAAATGTTAGACGAAATGGAAAAAAGGATAAATAATTTCTTTTTCTTTGCAAATTGACCTAACTATGCTATAATAGCCACAGATATTGCAGCAAGGAGATAAATCTTTATGAAGATGAAACGTGTATTCTTAAAGTTAAGCGGAGAGGCCCTTGCAGGCCCCAGGAAGACCGGGTTTGACGAGGACACGGTAAAGGAAGTGGCCAGGCAGGTAAAGCTCTCTGTAGATGCAGGCATACAGGTGGGAATCGTCATTGGCGGCGGTAATTTCTGGAGAGGCCGCACCAGTGAGGCCATTGACAGGACAAAGGCAGACCAGATTGGCATGCTGGCCACTGTCATGAACTGTATTTATGTTTCTGAGATTTTCAGGAATGCCGGTATGATGACACAGATTCTTACGCCCTTTGAGTGCGGTTCCATGACCAAGCTGTTTTCCAAGGACAGGGCTAATAAGTATTTTGAAAAGGGCATGGTGGTATTCTTTGCAGGCGGAACAGGACATCCCTATTTTTCCACGGACACGGGAATTGCCCTCAGGGCCATTGAGATGGAGGCTGACTGCATCCTGCTGGCCAAGGCCATTGACGGGGTATATGACAGCGACCCCAAGCTGAATCCCCAGGCAAAGAAGTATGACACGATTACCATACAGGAAGTCATTGACAAGCAGCTGGCCGTGGTGGATTTGACCGCGTCCATCATGTGTATGGAGCATAGGATGCCCATGGCAGTGTTCAGTCTCAATGAGAAGGACGGGATTGCAAACGCCATGCAGGGCCGGATTAACGGAACCATCGTTACTGCGTAATAAAGCGAACATTATTAAGCAGCAGGGAAGGCTGCATTAACAGGAGGAACTTATGGAAGAATTAAAATTTTATGAGGACAAGATGAATAAGACACTGGATGTGCTGCTGTCTGACTACGGTACCATCCGCGCAGGACGTGCCAATCCCCATGTGCTGGACAAGATTAAGGTGGACTACTACGGGACGCCTACGCCCCTCCAGCAGGTCGGCAATGTTTCTGTTCCGGAAGCCCGCATGATTGTGATTCAGCCATGGGAGAAGAGCCTTCTTAAGCCAATCGAGAAAGCCATCCTTACTTCTGAGCTGGGCATCAATCCTACCAATGACGGAAACTGCATCCGCCTGGTGTTCCCTGAGATGACAGAGGAACGCAGAAAGGAAGTTTCCAAGGATGTTAAGAAAAAGGGCGACAATGCAAAGGTAGCCCTGCGCAATATCCGCCGTGACGCCAACGAGGCCTTTAAAAAGGCAGAGAAGGCAGGGGAAATTTCCGAGGACGATTTGACCGAGATGACGGAGAAGATGCAGAAGCTTACGGATAAGATGGCAGAGAAGGTTGACAAGGCAGTGGAAGAGAAGACCAAGGAAATCATGACCGTGTAATCTGTGATAAATGAATATGGGAGGCAGGAGGGACTCCTGCCTCTTAATTTGTTTTTTGATTCCGGAACGATATGACATGATAAAGATATTGTTTGGGAGAGATACATTTGGACAAGAAAGGCAGAGAAAGAATGGCATTGGATAAGGATATGATTATACCGGAGCATGTGGCCCTGATATTGGACGGAAACGGCCGCTGGGCCAGGAAAAGGGGACTTCCCCGCACCATGGGGCATAAGGAAGGCTGCGTCACCGTGGAGAAAACCGTTGAAATTGCAGCCAGGATGGGAATCCGTTATCTGACTGTCTATGGATTCTCCACTGAGAACTGGAAACGCTCTGCGGAGGAAGTGGGAGCGCTGATGCAGCTGTTCCGCTATTATATGGTGCGGCTCTTAAAGATTGCGTCTGCCAACAATGTGCGCGTAAGGATGATTGGCGACAGAAGCCGTTTTGACAGGGATATTATAGAGGGAATCAACCGTCTGGAATCCGAGACAATGGATAACACAGGGCTGACCTTTGTCATAGCGGTGAATTACGGAGGCAGGGACGAAATCCGCAGGGCAGCCGCCAGGCTGGCCAGTGACTGCGCACTTGGAAAGGCGGACCCGGACCAGGTGGATGAGGCGCTTTTTGCATCCTATCTGGATACGGCGGGAATGCCGGACCCGGACCTTTTAATCCGCACCAGCGGGGAACTGAGGCTTTCCAATTACCTGCTGTGGCAGCTGGCCTACACGGAAATCGTGGTGACGGATTGTCTCTGGCCGGATTTCAACCAGGAGGAATTGGAAAAGGCCATTGTGCAGTATAATAAAAGAGAACGGCGGTTCGGCGCTGTAAAGTAAGGAGAGGGAAAGGAGAAGGCCATGTTTACGACCCGGTTAATCAGCGGTATCATACTGGTGCTTCTGTCCATCGTCATTGTTGGGCAGGGAGGAATCCTGCTATTTGCCGTTACAGCCCTTATATCCGTCATTGGTTTATTTGAGCTTTACAGGGCTCTTGGCATGCAGCGGCGTTCCCTGGCTGTTGTGGGCTATGTGACTGCTTGCTCCTATTACGGGCTTTTGTGGTTTGAGGGACAGCGTTATGTGACGCTTATGATTATCGCCTGTCTGATGGCGATGATGGCTCTTTACGTGCTTACCTTCCCTGAGTATAAGACAGAGGAAGTGACCGGCGCGTTTTTCGGCGTGTGCTATGTGCCCATTATGCTGTCATTTCTGTATCAGACCAGGGAAATGAACGACGGGGCATATCTGGTGTGGCTTATATTCTTAAGCTCCTGGGGCTGTGATACCTTTGCCTACTGTACAGGCATGCTTTTTGGCAGGCATAAGCTGGCGCCTGTCCTGAGCCCGAAGAAATCCATAGAAGGAGCAGTGGGAGGCGTGGCCGGCGCAGCCCTTCTGGGCTTTATTTACGCATCCCTTTTTGGGGGCAGCATGGCGGAGCTTGAGAATCCCCAGGCGGCCTGCGCCATTGCCTGCGCCATTTCGGCAGTTATTTCCCAGATAGGGGATTTGGCGGCTTCCGCCATTAAGAGAAACCACAGCATTAAGGACTACGGCCATCTGATTCCTGGCCACGGAGGCATCCTGGACCGGTTTGACAGTATGATATTCACGGCCCCTGCCATTTACTTTGCCCTCACATTTTTAAAATAAGGATGGGCTTTTTGAGTATTTCTTCAGGATAGGGAGAATATAAGTTATGATGAAGAGGATTGCAATCCTGGGTTCCACTGGTTCCATAGGCACCCAGACATTGGAAGTGGTAAGATACAATAAGGATATCCAGGTGACAGCCCTGGCTGCGGGCGGCAATGTAACACTTATGGAGGAACAGATTCGTGAGTTTAAGCCTAAGCTGGCCTGTCTCTGGGACCGGGAAAAGGCAGAGCAGCTGCGCACAGCGGTGGCTGACCTGGATGTAAAGGTTGCAAGCGGCATGGAAGGCCTGATGGAGGCTGCCACGGCAGAGGAAACAGACCTGGTGGTGACGGCTGTGGTGGGAATGATTGGAATCCGTCCCACCATTGCAGCCATGGAAGCGGGAAAGGACATTGCCCTGGCCAACAAGGAAACCCTGGTGACGGCCGGACATATCATCATGCCCCTGGCCGCGGAAAAGGGCGTTAAGCTGCTGCCCGTGGATTCAGAGCACTCAGCCATCTTCCAGTGTCTGCAGGGGGCGGCAGGCAATGCGCTGCACAAGATACTGCTCACTGCCTCCGGCGGTCCTTTCCGCGGATTTACCAGGGACCAGCTGGCAAAGGTCAGGCTGGAGGATGCGCTGAAGCATCCCAACTGGTCCATGGGACATAAGATAACCATAGACTCCTCCACCATGGTCAACAAGGGACTGGAGGTCATGGAGGCCCACTGGCTCTTTGGGGTGGAAATGGACCAGGTCCAGGTGGTGGTACAGCCTGCCAGCGTCATCCATTCCATGGTCGAATTTGAAGACGGGGCTGTTATAGCCCAGTTAGGTACGCCGGACATGAAGCTGCCCATCCAGTATGCGCTCTATTATCCGGAACGGCGTTTCCTTCCGGGAGACAGGCTGGATTTCACAAAGCTTTCACAGATTGCCTTTGAGGTGCCGGATATGGATACCTTCCGCGGGCTTAAGCTGGCTTACGATGCGGGACGCAGGGGCGGCACCCTGCCCACGGTATTCAATGCAGCCAACGAGATGGCGGTCGCCATGTTTCTGGAACGGAAAATCAGTTACCTTACCATTGTGGATATGATTGAGGGAGCCATGGAGCACCACTGCGTGAAGCCTGCCCCGGATGTGGCACAAATTCTGGAGGCGGAACAGGAAACATACGATTATATAAAATCAAAATGGAATTAAGACAGAAAGGAGGCGCATGCCGCACGAAACCAGGGGCGGCAGTGCGCCGGATGGACAGGTGAGAGCCGGATGAGCTTGATTATTGCGATGCTGATGCTGGGAATCATTATCATGATTCACGAATTCGGCCATTTTTTGTTTGCAAAGTTAAATGGGATAGGGGTCATTGAATTTTCCCTTGGCATGGGGCCAAGGCTGTTCAGCTTTGAAAAAGGCGGCACCCGGTATTCCTTTAAGATACTGCCGTTTGGCGGCTCCTGCATGATGCTGGGGGAAGACGAGGGGGTAACAGACGAAAGTGCGTTTAATAACAAGTCCGTATGGGCCAGGATTTCCGTGGTGGCAGCCGGGCCTGTGTTTAATTTTATCCTGGCTTTCGGCCTTTCCATGGTGCTCATCGGCATCACTGGATTTGACACCACCCGCCTGGCAGGCGTAGTGGACGGATATCCGGCCCAGGCAGCCGGTATGGAGGCCGGAGATGTGATTAAATCCATTAACGGGAGAAATGTCCATTCTTACAGGGACATCAACTGGTATCTCTTTACCCATCCCCGGAAATCCCTTAAGGTTTCCTGGGAAAGGACAGGGGAGAACGGAGGGACGGAGCGCTTCAGCACAGAGCTGGCGCCTGTTTTTTCAGCGGAGAACAACCAGTATATGATGGGTGTCCAGTTTGACCCGGTTCCCAATACAGTGGAGAACTTAGGGCAGCTTCTGGTGCACAGCGCCTACGAAGTCCAGTACTGGATACACTATGTGTTCGACACCTTTTATATGATGTTCCACGGCATGGTATCGGTCAATGACATCAGCGGTCCCGTGGGAATCGTGAACGCCATTGACACAACGGTGGATGAGACCGCGCCCTATGGGCTGTCGGCTGTGGTGCTCATGCTGATTAACTTTACCATACTCTTAAGCGCCAACCTGGGTGTCATGAACCTGCTGCCTATTCCGGCCCTGGACGGGGGACGCCTTGTGTTCCTCATCATTGAGGCCGTAAGGGGAAAGCCCATAGACAAGGAAAAGGAGGGCATGGTCCACATGGCGGGAATGATGGTCCTTCTGGCCCTTATGGTGCTTATCATGTTTAACGATGTCCGGAAATTATTTTAAAGACATTGTTCCATATCAGAAAAGAGGGTATATATGACCAGGAAAGATACAAAAGTGATTAAGATTGGGGACCGGGTCATCGGCGGGGGAAACCCTGTCCTGATTCAGTCCATGTGCAATACAAAGACAGAGGATGTAAGGGCCACGGTGGAGCAGATTCACAGGCTGGAGCAGGCCGGCTGCGACATCATACGCGTGGCGGTTCCCACCATGGAAGCAGCGGCTGCCCTGTCTGACATCAAGAGGGAAATCCGTATTCCGCTGGTGGCGGACATCCACTTTGATTACCGTCTGGCCATTGCCGCCATGGAGAACGGAGCCGATAAAATCCGCATCAATCCCGGCAACATCGGCGACTGTCACAAGGTGCAGGCAGTGGTGGACCGGGCAAGGGAATACGGGGTGCCCATACGGGTGGGCGTCAACAGCGGCTCCCTGGAAAAACCGCTTCTGGAAAAATACGGGGGAGTTACGGCAGAAGGCATTGTGGAGAGCGCCCTGGACAAGGTGAGGCTTATTGAGGACATGGGATATGACAATCTGGTTATCAGCATCAAGTCCTCAGATGTGCTTATGTGCGTAAAGGCCCATGAGCTCATTGCCATGCAGACCCATTACCCCCTCCATGTGGGAATCACGGAGTCCGGCACTCTGATGTCCGGCAATATCAAGTCCTCTGTGGGACTTGGCATCATTCTTCATGAGGGTATCGGGGATACCATCCGTGTATCTCTGACAGGGGACCCGGTGGAGGAGATAAAGAGCGCCAAGCTGATTCTGCGCACCCTGGGACTGAGAAAAGGCGGCATTGAGGTGGTGTCCTGTCCCACCTGCGGCCGCACGCGGATTGACCTGATTGGTCTGGCAAACCAGGTGGAAAACATGGTGACAGAGTTTGACAGCTTGAATGTAAAGGTGGCTGTCATGGGTTGTGTTGTCAACGGGCCGGGCGAGGCCAGGGAGGCGGATATAGGCATTGCAGGCGGTGTGGGAGAGGGCCTGCTGATACGCAGGGGCGAAATCATACGCAAGGTGCCTGAGTCTGAGCTTCTGGCAGTGCTGCGGGAAGAACTGCAATCCATGAGCCGGGAACGTGATGTATAGAAGGAAGACGGATATATGGCAAAGAATTTTCTGGAAGTATTTCCAACCCTCAATATAGCGGAATCATTAAAGGAGCTTTTAGGCCTGGCCCAGGTGGAGAAGGTGACCACCACCAGGGATAGAAGCTCTATCCGCATTTATCTGAAGAGCGCAAGACTGATACATAAACAGAACATATACGACCTGGAAAAGGGCATACGGGACCAGCTGTTCCCGGACAAGCAGGTGGCTATCAAGATTCAGGAAAAATACAGGCTGTCAGACCAGTACACGCCAAAGAAGCTGTTGGATGTGTATAAGGACAGCCTGCTTCTGGAACTTAAAAATTACAGCATCATCGAATATACCATGTTCCGCAAGGCTCAGATTACCTTTGAAAAAGAGGATATCATGGTTCTGACTGTGGAGGATACCATGGTGAACCGGGACAGGACAGGGGAACTGAAGCGTGTCCTGGAAAAGGTCTTTGCGGAGCGCTGCGGGCTGCCTGTGGAGGTGCGCTTTGCTTATGTGGAGCCTCAGGGCAGCGACCGCAGGAGACAGATTGAGCTTAAGATGGAGCGGGAGGCCCAGGCCATATACTGGCAGAACCACAAGGAAGAGCTGGAAGCAATGGACGCCTCCTTTTCCGCCCAGGGACTGGAAGGCCAGGAGCTGCTGGCGGGAAAGGACGGCAAGTCCGGTCAGGATTCCTATCTGGATGCGGGCCAGGGACCGGAGGGCGCTCCATGGGATGTGCTTATGGCCCAGGCTGCCTCCGGCGACGTGGGAGATGGAGCTGCACCAGGAGAAAATGGGGGACAGACAGGCGCTGCTGCCCAGCCCGGCAATGCGGGAAACGGAGGCCAGCCAGGCCAGGGCGGCGGCCAGAAGCAGGGCTTTAAGGGAGATAAGCCCCAGCTCAACAAAGGGCGCAAAGGCTGGGGAAGGGATAAGGACAATGGTTTCGGCGATGATAAGAAATATTCCGTCAAGCGTTCCAACAACCCGGATGTGCTCTATGGGCGGGATTTTGAGGACGAGCCCATGGAGATTGAGAAGATTGACGGGGAAATCGGCGAGGTAACCTTAAGAGGCAAGGTGCTGACCTGTGAAAACCGGGAGCTGCGAAGCGGCAAATTCATCCTTACCTTTGATGTGTCGGATTTTACGGATACCATCACAGTGAAGATGTTCATCCGCCCGGAGATATTTGACGAGGTGAAATCCGCCATCAAACCGGGCATGTTTATCAAGGTAAAGGGCGTTACCACCATTGATAAGTTTGACGGCGAGCTGACCCTTGGCTCTATCGTGGGGATTAAAAAGGCGGATGATTTTACCAGCAAGCGCATGGATTCCAGCCTGGAGAAGCGGGTGGAGCTGCACTGCCATACCAAGATGAGCGACATGGACGGCGTGTCCGAGGTAAAGAGCATCATAGGAAGGGCCAGGCAGTGGGGCATGCCTGCCGTGGCCGTTACGGACCATGGCTGTGTCCAGGCATTCCCGGACGCCAACCATGCCCTGGACAAGGGGGATACCTTTAAAATCCTCTACGGGGTGGAAGGGTACCTGGTGGACGACACCAAACAGCTGGTGGAGAATTCCAGGGGCCAGGGGTTTGAGGATACCTTTGTGGTCTTTGATATTGAGACAACCGGCTTCAGCCCCAAGAAGAATAAAATCATTGAGATTGGCGCCGTGAAGGTGACGGACGGCAGGATTACGGATAAATTCTCCACCTTTGTGAATCCCGATGTCCCCATTCCCTTCGACATAGAGAAGCTGACGGGCATCAACGATTCCATGGTGCTTCCATCCCCAAAAATTGATGTGGTTCTGCCGCAATTTCTGGAATTTGTGGGGGATGCAGTCCTTGTAGCCCACAATGCAAGCTTTGATGTGGGATTCATAGACCATTTTGCGGAGGAACTGGAGCTTCCTTTCAATCCCACGGTGCTGGATACGGTTGCCATTGCCAGGCTTCTTCTGCCCAACCTGAACCGTTTTAAGCTGGACACGGTTGCCAAGGCCCTGAACATTTCCCTGCAGAACCATCACAGGGCGGTGGATGATGCAGGCGCCACAGCGGAAATATTCGCCGCCTTTGTGAAGATGCTGCGGGACCGGGATGTAAATGACTTAAACCAGCTCAATGCCCTCAGCACCATGGACACGGATACCATACGCAAGCTCCCTACCCACCATGTTATCATTCTGGCTAAAAATGACATCGGGCGTGTGAACATGTACCGTCTGGTGAGCTGGTCCCATCTGGAATACTATGCCAGAAGGCCCAGGATTCCCAAGAGTCTGCTGGAGAAGTACAGGGAGGGACTGATTATCGGTTCAGCCTGTGAGGCCGGGGAATTGTACCAGGCCCTGCTTCGCGGCGCACCGGACACAGAGATTGCCCGGCTTGTGAATTTCTATGATTACCTGGAAATCCAGCCTCTGGGAAACAATGCATTCATGCTCCGGGACGAGAAGAGCACGGTGAAAACCCAGGAGGATTTGATAGATATCAATAAAAAGATAGTGGAACTGGGAATGCAGTTTAACAAGCTGGTCTGCGCCACCTGCGACGTTCATTTCCTGGACCCCCAGGACGAGGTATACCGCAGAATCATTATGGCCGGCCAGGGATTTAAGGATTCGGATGACCAGGCCCCCCTGTATCTCAGGACAACAGAGGAGATGCTGGAGGAATTTTCCTATCTGGGGCCGGATAAGGCCCATGAGGTGGTAGTTACCAACACCAGGAAGATTGCGGATATGTGCGAGCGGATTGCACCGGTGCGGCCGGACAAGTGTCCGCCTGTTATCGAGGATTCCGACAAGACGCTGACCAAGATATGTTATGACAGGGCCCATGAGATGTACGGGGAGGACCTGCCTAAAATCGTTGTGGACCGGCTGGAGCGGGAGCTTCATTCCATCATCACCAACGGATTTGCGGTTATGTATATCATTGCACAGAAGCTGGTGTGGAAGTCCAATGAGGACGGATATCTGGTGGGATCCCGTGGCTCCGTAGGCTCCTCCTTTGTGGCCACTATGTCCGGTATCACGGAGGTAAATCCGCTGAGCCCCCATTACCACTGCCCCAAGTGCCGTTACTATGACTTTGATTCCGAAGAAGTGAAGCAGTTCTCCGGTATGGCCGGATGCGATATGCCGGATAAGGAATGCCCTGTGTGCAAAACACCTCTGGAAAAGGACGGGTTTGACATTCCGTTTGAGACCTTCCTGGGCTTTAAAGGAGACAAGGAGCCTGATATCGACCTTAACTTTTCAGGCGAGTACCAGAGTAAGGCCCACGACTATACGGAGGTTATCTTTGGAAAGGGCCAGACCTTCCGTGCGGGAACCATTGGCACCCTGGCGGATAAGACAGCCTTTGGCTATGTAAAGAAATATTATGAGGAAAGGGGAACCAGGAAGCGTAACTGTGAGATTAACCGTATTGTGCAGGGCTGTGTGGGGGTGCGGAGAACCACGGGACAGCACCCGGGAGGCATCATCGTGCTTCCGCTGGGGGAGGAAATCTATTCCTTTACCCCGGTACAGCACCCTGCCAACGATATGACCACCTCCACGGTCACCACCCATTTTGATTACCATTCCATTGACCACAACCTGCTGAAGCTGGACATACTGGGACACGATGACCCTACCATGATTCGTATGCTGCAGGACCTGATTGGCATTGACCCTGTAAAGGATATTCCCCTGGACAGCCGGGAGGTTATGAGCCTGTTCCAGGACACATCTGCCCTGGGAATCATGCCGGACGATATCGGGGGCTGTCCTCTGGGCGCCCTGGGCGTACCTGAGTTCGGTACGGATTTTGCCATGCAGATGCTTCTTGACACTAAGCCCAAGTACTTTTCCGACCTGGTGCGTATCGCCGGTCTGGCCCATGGTACGGATGTGTGGCTGGGCAATGCCCAGACCCTGATTCAGGAGGGAAAGGCCACCATTCAGACAGCCATCTGTACCCGGGATGACATCATGGTCTACCTGATTGCCCAGGGCCTGGAGCAGGGACTTTCCTTTACCATCATGGAGAGCGTGCGAAAGGGAAAGGGATTAAAGCCGGAGTGGGAGGAGGAGATGAAGGCCCACGGGGTTCCGGACTGGTATATCTGGTCCTGTAAGAAAATCAAGTACATGTTCCCCAAAGCCCATGCGGCTGCCTACGTTATGATGGCGTGGCGTATTGCTTACTGTAAAATATTCTATCCCCTGGCTTATTACGCTGCGTTCTTCAGTATCCGCGCCAGCGCATTTTCCTATGAAATCATGTGCCAGGGAAGGGATAAGCTGGAATACTATCTGGCGGATTATAAGAAGAGGGCGGACACCCTGTCCAAGAAGGAGCAGGATACCCTGAGGGACATGCGTATTGTCCAGGAAATGTATGCCAGAGGCTTTGAATTTACGCCCATTGATATTTACCGGGCAAAGGCAAGGCATTTCCAAATCATAGACGGCAAGCTGATGCCTTCCCTCAGCAGTATTGACGGACTGGGTGAGAAGGCGGCGGAGGCTGTGGTGGACGCGGTCAAGGACGGCGCCTTCCTGTCCATCGAGGATTTCAGCAACCGTTCCAAGGTAAACGGCACCCTCTGTTCCCTGATGTCGGACCTGGGACTGCTGAAGGACCTTCCAAAATCCAATCAGTTATCCCTGTTTGATTTATAGGCAGCCTCCGGCGTTCCCTATGACAAAGGACAGAGACAGGTTGATATTTGTGTAATATTATGGTAGTATATGAAAGAGTCCTTAGGATTAAGGGCTCTTTTATTGAGTCCGGCTGTCCGAAACAGTCCGGTAACTCATGTCATATTACGAAACGGGGGATATATAGATGGAACGCGAAAAGTTCTCGTCCAGGCTGGGCTTCATCCTTATAAGCGCAGGATGCGCCATTGGTCTGGGCAATGTGTGGCGGTTCCCTTATATTGTAGGCGAATACGGAGGGGCCGCTTTTGTGCTGGTATACCTGGTATTCCTGCTGATACTGGGACTTCCCATCGTAGTCATGGAATTTGCAGTTGGAAGGGCCAGCCGCAAGAGCGCAGCCCTGTCCTTTGACCTGTTGGAGCCGGAGGGCAGCAAGTGGCATCTGACCAAGTATATTGCCATGGCAGGCAACTACATCCTTATGATGTTCTACACCACGGTGGGCGGATGGATGATGCTCTATTTCTTCAAGACCCTTAAGGGGGACTTCGGCGGTATGGATTCAGAGGCAGTGGCCGGTGAATTCGGAAACATGCTGGCCAATCCAGGACTCATGGGCGGTTTCATGGTGGTGGTTGTCCTCATGTGCTTTGGGGTCTGCGCCATGGGCCTTCAGAAGGGCGTGGAGCGCATTACAAAGGTCATGATGGTGTGTCTGCTGGTGCTTCTGGTGGTTCTGGCCATTCACTCCATGGTTCTGCCGGGAGGAGGTCCCGGACTGGAGTTTTACCTGAAGCCTGATTTTGGCAAGATGGTGGAGGCGGGCATCGGAGAAGCCGTGTTTGCCGCGTTGGGACAATCCTTTTTTACGCTGAGCATCGGTATCGGAGCGCTGGCCATCTTCGGCAGCTATATCGGCAAGGAGAGGACTCTGACAGGGGAAGCTATCAGCGTCACCCTGCTGGACACCCTGGTGGCCTTCATGGCGGGACTTATCATATTTCCGGCCTGCTTTGCCTATAACATTGAGTCCAAAGCAGGGCCGTCCCTGATTTTCATTACCCTGCCCAATGTATTTAACCACATGGCAGGCGGCAGAATCTGGGGAACGCTGTTTTTCCTGTTCATGTCCTTTGCTGCCTTTTCCACCATCATTGCAGTGTTCCAGAACATCATTTCCTTTGCAACGGATTTGACGGGGTGCACCATTAAGAAGGCGGTTCTCTGCAACATAGCAGCCGTCATTATCCTGTCTGTTCCGTGTGTGCTGGGCTTTAACCTGTGGAGCGGCTTTGCTCCCCTGGGGGAGGGAAGCACGGTTCTGGATTTGGAGGATTTTATCCTCAGCAACAACCTGCTGCCCATCGGCAGCATGCTTTATCTGCTGTTCTGCACCAGCCGTTACGGGTGGGGCTTTAAGAAATTCATGGCAGAGGCCAATGAAGGGGAGGGCATTCCTTTTCCTGCATGGGCCAGGGTTTATGTGAGCTATATCCTTCCATTGATTGTGCTCGGCATATTTATACAGGGATATGCTTCCAAGTTTATGGGGAATTAGGTGTGATTTTTAACGGATAAACAGATAAAATCGGAATTGATGCGCAGGGCTGCCCCTGGGGATTCGCTGTAAATGGAATCCCCGGGGGCTGTTTTTGTGCGGTGGAATTTTAGCCGGACAGGAAACGAAATGTAAAATCAGCTTGACATTTGATGTAAAGTATACTATACTAAAAATGTAAAGGAAACCATACTTTTGATATGCGGCCGGCTGCACGGAAAGGGAAACAGGCTATACAAAAACCCAGCAGGCAATATTAAAAGGCCGGAGCAGACAATACAAAACCGGAAAGGAATCCTATGTAAAAATACAAAGAGGAAAGGGTGGTGTGATTGAAGACCAGGATACAGGAACTGAGAAAACAGAACAAGGTCACCCAGGAGGAACTGGCATCTGCCCTGGGAGTGACCAGGCAGACCATAATATCCCTTGAGAACGGGAAGTATAATGCTTCCCTGCAGCTGGCTTTTAAGATTTCAAGATTTTTCGGAAAAAGCATTGAGGATATATTTTTATTTGAAGAGGAGGAGTGAATATGTGGCTGAACCAGTTATTTATTGAAAATCCCATTGATTTTGAGAAGAGATGCAGGAACAGGATTGTATTTGGGATATGCTTTATCCTGTTGGGCGCAGCGGCCATAGGGCTGTCCTTTGCAGTCAGGAACCGTGCCATGGTGATGTATCTGGAGCAGGGATACCGGGAATTCATGCCGGGATTTTACGGCGGGACCGGCTTTGGCCTGGCTGCAGCCGGTACGGCATCCATTATCCGCAACCTGCAGTATCTGAGAAACCCGGAGCTTAAAGAAAAACGCAGGATATATGAGACGGATGAGAGGAACCGTATGCTGGGTCTGCGGTGCTGGGCCTACACAGGATATACCATGATGTTCATGCTCTATATAGGCGTCCTGGTAAGCGGGTTTATCAGTATGACAGTTGCAAAGACGCTGATATTTGTGGCTGCACTGTTTGCAGTACTGTTATTGGTGTTCAGACGGCTTTTGGAGAAGGCCATGTAAGGGCATTGTTTTTCTCTATTGCATCTGGTTTTGTATTATTAAAAACAATGGGACACAGGACGCAGAGGATTTATTCCGGGGAGGCTTCTTCTGTTCGGAAGCAGTTGTCTGTACCATCCGCAGCAATTATGCGCTGTGCTGCCGTATTCTCACAAAGGAATTTGATATGGGCGCAGGAGAGCATAAGGAACAGTGCATCCGCTTCACGGGCCTGGTGGCAGGCAAGGTGGCTGAGATGATTATATGGGAAAAGGGTCTTACGAATATTGACGAATAGGAGCGTACGCAGATGATAAAAAGAATACCTCTTCCGGCCACAGGCGTCATGCTGGGCATGGCGGCCCTGGGAAATCTGCTCCAGTCCTATTCCGAGGGAGTCCGCCTTTTGTGCGGGGCAGTATCCCTGGTTCTGGGGCTTCTGATTGTGGCTAAAAACATATTATACCCCGGCCAGTTTGCCGAGGACGTGAAGAATCCCATCATGGCCAGTGTTTCAGGAACCTTAGTCATATACATTGCAGTGCTAATAAAGACACCGGCATATCTGAAGATGAAATTTTATCCCAGTTATGCAGCATTCACATTTCCATTTGTCATCACAGCCATTGGCCTTAAGATGGCCATGGCCTGTCTTGGCAATATGGGGCATCCGGCGCCAGCTTTGGCATATGCCGTTGCTGCGGAAACCATCATAGCAGTTCTCCTCACCCTCTATGCGCTGGCGAGGTATTGCATGGCAGTGACGGCGCCCAAGAAATGACAGGCATCTGCCTGTTTTTTTTGGAAAATCAATAAGAATCAGCAAAAATAGTAAAGATTTTCATTCCTGGGCATACTACCTATTGACAATGTGCAGTTAGTGCTCTATAATTGCAATATACCCAGGTGGGGTATAAGGAAGGAGTGAAACATATGACTACGCAACAATATCACATAGACGGAATGTCCTGTGCGGCATGCAGCAGCGCGGTGGAGCGCGTTACGAGAAAGTTAACCGGCGTGGAGAGCAGTAATGTGAACCTGACTACCAACCGCATGGTGATTACCTATGATGAAGGACAGGTAACGCCTGAGATGATTTGCGAGAAGGTATCCAAGGCAGGTTTTTCTGCCAGCCTGATTGTGGAGGAAGAACAGAACAAGCAAAAGGAAGAGGAGGAATGGCAGCAGCAGGAGGAACAGCTGGCAGCCGTAAAGCGCAGGGTGATTACCGCTGTCTGCTTTGCAGTGCCCCTGCTCTACATCTCCATGGGACATATGCTGCCTTTTACCCTGCCCTTACCCGCGTTCATGGAGATGGATAAGAATCCGCTTAATTTTGCCCTGGCCCAGCTTATACTGACTGTGCCGGTCCTGATTTGCGGACGCAGGTTCTATCTGGTGGGAATCCGTTCCCTGCTTAAGGGCAATCCCAACATGGATTCCCTGGTGGCCATTGGTACGGGAAGCGCATTTATCTACAGCCTTGTGATGACCATAGGTATTCCGGGGGACCACATGAAGGCCCATCAGCTGTACTATGAATCAGCAGCCGTTGTAGTTACCCTGGTAATGCTGGGCAAGTTCATGGAGAGCCGCAGCAAGGGCAAGACCTCCGAGGCCATCCGCAAGCTTATGGAGCTGGCGCCGGACACAGCCATTCTCTATGAGAACGGTACGGAGCGGGAAGTGGAGACATCCACAGTGGCTGTCGGGCAGCATATTCTGATTAAACCAGGCAGCCGTATACCCCTGGATGGTATACTTGTACAGGGAAACAGCAGCGTGGACGAGTCCATGCTGACCGGGGAGAGCATCCCGGTGGAAAAACAGACAGGGGACAGTGTGATTGGCGGAAGCATGAACTACAACGGGGCCATGGAGGTGGAAGTGACCCATGTGGGAAGCGATACCACCCTGTCAAAAATCATTAAAATGATTGAGGATGCCCAGGGCAAGAAAGCGCCTATTTCCAAACTGGCGGATAAGGTGGCCGGATATTTTGTTCCCGCTGTCATGGGAATCGCCCTGGCAGCAGCGCTGCTGTGGTGGATTTTTGGAGGAAAGGAGCTTTCCTTTGTACTGACCATATTTGTGGCGGTCCTGGTCATTGCCTGCCCCTGTGCCCTGGGGCTTGCCACTCCCACGGCTATCATGGTGGGAACCGGGGTCGGAGCCGGACACGGCATCCTGATTAAGAGCGGCGAGGCCCTGGAGATTTGCCATAAGGTGGACGCTGTCATACTGGATAAGACAGGGACCATTACAGAGGGAAAACCCAGGGTGACGGATGTGAATGTAATCAGCGCTGCTGTGGTGGAGCAGGTGTGGAAGCTGGAATCTTCCTCTGTGCCCGGCTCTGTGCCGCCTGCCGCGGATGAGAACCAGGAGGGAATAGCCGCAAAGGACAGCACCAAGGAAGCAAAGACCTCCGGCGATGAGAACAAGGAACATCTTTTAGGAATCACGGCTTCCTGTGAGCAGATGTCGGAACATCCCCTGGGCCAGGCCATTGTACAGGCGGCCAGGGAGAAGCAGATGGACCTGGTGATGCCCGAGGCCTTTGAGAGCATTACCGGAGCAGGCATCATCACAACATGGAAGGGATGGAAGGTGGCGGTGGGCAACCGGCGTCTCCTGGACCATCTGCATGTGCCGGTATCCCAGGATACGGAAAAGAGAGCTTCAGAGTACGCCAATACAGGAAAGACCCCTATGTATGTGGTGATTGACGGACGGCTGGCCGGCATTGTGTGCGTGGCTGATACCATCAAGGAAACCAGCGTGGAGGCAGTGGAAAAGATAAAGAGCCTGGGCGTGGCTGTGTACATGGTTACAGGCGATAATGAGAGAACAGCCCGGTACATCGGAAAGCTGGCCCATGTGGACCAGGTGGTGGCTGAGGTGCTTCCGGAAGACAAGGCCCAGGTTGTAAACCGGTTGCAGAATGAAGGAAAAACAGTTATGATGGTAGGTGACGGCATCAACGATGCGCCGGCGCTGGTACAGGCGGATGTGGGCTGCGCCATTGGAAACGGCAGCGATATCGCCCTGGAGTCCGGGGATGTGGTGCTGATGAAGTCGGATTTGATGGATGTTTACAGGGCAATTAAACTGAGCAAGGCAACCATCCGCAATATCAAGCAGAACCTGTTCTGGGCATTTTTCTACAATTCATTGGGCATTCCGGTGGCAGCCGGTGTGCTGTACCTGCTGGGCGGTCCTCTTTTAAGCCCCATGCTGGGAGGATTTGCCATGTCCTTAAGCTCGGTGTGCGTGGTGGGAAATGCCCTGAGGCTCAGGAATCTGAAGCTGTAGGGTATGTCTTAACATGCCCGGGATAACAGGAAGGCAGAAGGAGAGGAATACATGAATCAGGAAGAAGGCTGCGGCTGCCGCCATAAACACAGGGAAGTTTCGGAAGAACGCGGGCTTATGAACCGGCTGAACCGGATAGAGGGACAGATAAGAGGCATTAAATCCATGGTGGAGGATGAGCGCTACTGCGTGGATATCATCACCCAGGTTGCCGCTGTCCAGGCCGCTCTCAACAGCTTTAACAAGGTGCTGCTGGAGCGCCATATCAAGACCTGCGTGGTGGATGACATACTTAAGGGCGACAGCGACGCAACGGTGGAGGAGCTTTGCAGAACCCTGCAGAAAATGATGAAATAACAGGAAACCTGAGATAAAGGAAACAGAAGATACATGCAGTTTAATTCATATTTATTTTTATTGTTGTTCCTTCCGGCTGTGCTGGCCGGATACTTCGGATTGTGCCGGATGAAGCGCTATACCTGGGCCAGAGGATTTCTGGCCGCCATGTCTCTGGTATTTTTCGCATACGGGAATCCATGGTATCTGGGACTTCTGGTGGGCAGCGCAGTGTTTAACTGGGCTGTCTCCAGGATGCTGGTGCGTGACGGAAGCAGGGGGACAGATACAGGGCATGGCGGAGCGGACAGCGGCCCGGGCCGCGGACAGGGCCGGAAGCTGCTGCTGATATCCGGCATCTTCGCCAACCTGGCCCTTTTGTTTTATTTTAAATACATGAATTTCTTTATAGAAAACCTGAATGCATTTTTGGGAAAGGACATTGCCTTTACAAGGCTTCTCCTTCCGGTGGGAATCAGTTTCTTTACCTTTCAGCAGATTGCATGGCTGGTGGATTCCTTCCGCATGGAGACAGAGGGATATGGGTTTTGGGATTATTTCCTGTTTACCGTGTATTTTCCCAAGATTGCCATGGGGCCGATTCTCCTGCACGGGGAATTTATTCCCCAGCTCAGGGAACCGCGCCGCCGGAAGGCGGATTCCGGTCATCTGGCCGAGGGGCTGATGATACTGGCAGTGGGGCTGTTTAAAAAGGTTATCCTGGCAGAGTTTTTTGCGGGACCGGTAAACTGGGGATTTGCCCAGGTGGAGATACTCAGTTCCACGGATGCGTTCCTGGTTATGACGGCCTATACCTTCCAGCTGTATTTTGATTTCAGCGGCTACTGCGATATGGCTATGGGAATTTCGAGGATGTTTAACCTGGAACTGCCCCTTAATTTTAATTCGCCCTACAAGGCGCTGTCTCCCGTGGAATTCTGGAAGCGCTGGCACATGACACTGACCCGTTTTCTCAGGAAGTATATCTATTTTCCCATGGGAGGAAGCAGGAAGGGACCTATGCGCACCTGCATAAATATCATGGTGGTGTTCCTGGTAAGCGGTTTCTGGCATGGAGCTGCCTGGACCTTCATTCTCTGGGGAGTCCTTCACGGAGCTGCCCAGGCCCTTAACCGGATGTTGAAACAGCAGTGGGAGAATCTTCACACGGCGTTTCAATGGATGGCCACCTTTCTGTTTGTAAACCTGACCTGGGTTATATTCAGGTCAGAAAGCATAGCCCAGGCAAAGCTGTTTTTTAAACGGCTGCTGGATTTTGGAAACATGCAGATTAACCCATCCTTCATGGACAGTTTTAAGATGGCGGAGCTGCCTCTATGGCTGACAGAGCACCGGGTATTTACCGTGCTGGGACTGTATGGAGCCGTGTTCTGTCTGGTGATGAATGCCAGGAATATGGGAGAGACCGAGCTTCGCCCCACCCTTCTCAGGGGGGCGGGAACAGCGGTTCTTCTGGTGTGGTCGGTTCTGTCACTGGCAGGGATATCCAGCTTTATTTATTTTCAATTTTAAACAGGTTTGCGGCTTACAGACAGTAAGGCATAATATACAGCTACAGGAGAGATAGGATTGGAGACACAAAAGCAGAGGAAAGGGACAGAAGATAACAGCTATGGCAGATGGCTTCGGTTTACCTTGGGAACCGTACTGGCCATGCTGGTTTTAATTGGGGGAATGGTGGTTTATGTGGACCCCTTTTTCCATTATCATAAGCCCCTTGGGCATCTGGCATATCCCATTGACAGCGAGCGGTACCAGAATGACGGAATCAGCCGCAATTTTACATATGATGCAGTGCTCACAGGAACATCCATGATGGAGAATTTTAAGGCCAGCCGTTTTGACAGTCTTTTCGGCGTGACATCCATCAAAATACCTTATGCAGGGGGATACTATAAGGAGGTGGACCAGGCTGTCAGACGGGCCATTGCCTACCAGCCCCGGATTAGAGTGGTGTGCAGGAGCCTGGACAGGAGTTTCCTGTTTTATCCCAAGGATGAGTGGAATCCGGCAGCCCCTTCTCCCGCTTATCTGCTGGATGGAAACCCATTTAATGATGTGAACTATATTTTCAATAAAGAAGTGATATTCGGTACCATTCCGGGCGTTTTTGCCAGGACAAGGGCGGGGGAGCAGACCACCACCTTTGACGAATACATGCACTGGGCGCCGGAACGGGACTGGGGCAGGGAGGCTGTCTTAAAGACATACGAGCGGGAGCCCCGGAGGGAGGAAACAGCCCTCTTTACCGAAGAGGACCGCCGGATGGTTATGGAGAATCTGGAGCAGAATGTGCTGGCCACGGCAAGGGCTAATCCCCAGGTCACCTTTTATTACTTCATTCCGCCCTACAGCATCAGCTGGTGGGACAGTGAACTGATGGTAAAGGGGGAGTTTGAACGTCAGATGGAGGGATACCGGCTCATGGCCTCCATGCTCCTGGAATGCAGCAATATCCGGCTCTTTGCTTTTGACGACCAGTTTGACATTACCTGCAATCTGGACCATTACATGGACGTGATTCACTACTCGGAGGACATAGGGGACCGGCTTCTGGAATGGATGGCGGCTGGCGAGCACAGGCTGACCAGGGAAAATGTGGATGGGTATTTTGATAGAATCACGGATTTTTACGCAAACTATGATTATGACAGCATTTATGAATGAGGGAAGAATAAGCGAAAACCGCCAGGGTCTTTTGCAGATGCAGCGATGACAGTGAAACAGGATGGCGCCCCGGAGCAGGAATCAGGGAAGGCCTGTTAATAAAAATAGTAAAGGAGAATGAATATGAAGACGTATAAGTGTGAGGAAATGATGTGCGGGGGCTGTGTAAACCGGATTAAGAAGGGGCTGGACGGAGCCGGCATTAAGAATACCGTGGATTTATCTGTCAAGACAGTGACTGTTGACGGAGACACGGACGCTGAAGCCAGGGCTGTGGAGATTTTAGATGACCTTGGATTTACAGCCGTGGAAGTGTAGTACTGAGCCTGCAGCCAGGGGTTACAGAAATTATCAAAGTTATTTTAAAAATTTTGACAATTTATAGTTGACTTTCTGGAATAAATGTATTATACTACCAAAGGTATCGAGGCGTGGCTCAGTTTGGTAGAGCGCTGCGTTCGGGACGCAGAGGCCGCGTGTTCGAATCACGTCGCCTCGATTTACCTTAAGGCCTGATGGTCAAGCGGCTAAGACGACGCCCTCTCACGGCGTAAACCCGGGTTCGATTCCCGGTCAGGTCATGA